>Ga0206682_10000066_pt1 | contig 98237 bp, 146 predicted proteins | sample M240m12015metaG_FD_155444 | JGI IMG/M metagenome (GOLD analysis project Ga0206682, IMG submission 155444) | Ammonia-oxidizing marine archaeal communities from Monterey Bay, California, United States - M2 40m 12015 | ecosystem: Environmental > Aquatic > Marine > Intertidal zone | place: USA... | reverse complement strand
GCGAATGGGATATATTTGTAAAAGGTATAAGTGCATTTACAGGCGACAAATGGGAATGGGTAGACACTGTAAGTCAAAGATGGAATGCTATCGCACGTGTCAAAGGACTATCAGAAAGCACTGAAAAAGAAAAAATTGCTTTTGACTGGTTAAGTGAAAGTCGTGCATACAGAACACCAAGACAACTTAACGGACTGAAACAAAGTCAACTAGGTGAGCAGTTGTTTGAGCAACTGCTGGCGTTGCAGATACTTGCAAACAGTGATCCAGACTATGCCAGACGTATTGCTGGTGACATAATGAAACTGCAAAACTGGCCTGGGTTTAGAACTAGCCAACCTGACTTGTATAATGTTATTGCAATGATAATGAAACCAGAAAAGTTCAAAGATCGTATTGCACAGAATGTACAAATTACCATCCCTGAACTAAGATTAAAACGTAACTTGCGTAATATTGCAAAGAGAGAATTTCAAAACAGTGATTACAGTTACATGATGCTCATGCTACAACGTAACATGGTAGATTTTTTACCAGCACCACTGATACAAATGCGTAGACAAATTGCTAATTGGGAACGTATTGTACCTAGGGATAAGAATGTTATACGTGATAGACTTATGCTACAGATGCGTAAATCGGGCTTACAGAACGAATTTTACGAGTTTTTACGTCGAACAAAAATCTTCAAACGACGCTAAATAAAAGTAGGAACCGAACAATCGGATTCCACCATTAGATATAGGAGATTAAAATGGCAGAATTTACAAGAACCCATGGTAATGCACAACAGGTATTCCATATTGATACAGGCAACGGAAGTTTATCCGGTGCATTAGCTGCATCAGCACCAGTTAACGTAACTGGACCAAAACTAGACTTTTTCAAAGTTATTGTACAAAACGGTTCAAACGCAAACCAAGACTTACAAGCACAAGTTGGAACAGGTTTAGCAGTAGAAGCAATTTTACAAAACATTCAACAAATTGCTGGTGTTTACATATACCAAGTTGAAGATGCAAACGCAGGTCAAATTTCAGTTGCAACATACCCAACAGGTGCATACACTGCATCATCATTGCAAACATCAATCAGAACACTAACAGCTGCTGGTTCAGGAAGCATTGACTGTTCAGGTTCAGACGTTACTGATTCAGGTTTCAAATTAGCATAATTTTAATTTGCTATAACCAAATACTAAACCCTAGTTTTTATTAACTAGGGTTTTTTTGTGGCTAAATATTCGCATGCAGAAAACCGAATGGATATATGAAAGTCCTGATAAAGGAAACACAGTATACAGACGCCGTGCCAATAGTAGAGAACGTGAACTTGTGATCAAAAAACCTCACGCACATTCAATCTCTAAAAATTTTACTGAAATCGTAGCAGAAAGTGCCAACGACCCTGCACTTAAAGAGATGCTTGATAAACTACAAGTGTATTGGAGTTTACGAAATGGAGCAAATTAGAGTCACTACATATTTTGATTGTACACAAACTAACACCACAAGTTATCGTAAAATAAAAAATAGTAACACTTTTACTACTGCCGAAGAATGGGATTATAGTCGTAATCAACAACGAAATTTTGAAACAATATTACAATGCGTAAGTCTAAGAGCTACTCCAGATAACATATCAGTTCCAGTGTATATTAAAGATGAAAATGGCATGAAACATTGGACTTTTACTTTTAGTATTTCTCACAACGGTGCATTTGCAACTGAACATGACGAAACTGGCTTGCTAAAAGAGTCAGTATTTGGTGTTCCGATGATTGTTGGTTTATCTGACTCACACAAAGAAGGGTTTTTGGTACCGTATCTGGTTGCTAGTGGCGAAAAGCCAAATATATTTTTTGAGATAATAAAAGACGCAACAAAATAAATATACTTAACAATGATTAAGAGAGACTACGATGGTAGACACAGCACCAATCGAAAAAAAGAGTTTAGAAGCACATGTTGATTTATGTGCAGAGCGATATAAATCTATGGCCTCAAATATAGAAGGCTTAGATAAAAAAGTAGATCGCTTGGAAATGATGATTAATGAAGTTCATGGTATGGTTGAGAAAATGGCTCAACGTAGGACTGACCAGCTGATAGGTTGGGGAACAGGTATAATTGCAGCTCTTGTAGGAACAGTTGGATGGCTAGTGATAACTTACGTAGTCGGGTAACAGAAAAAGCCTCCCGATTATTAAACAAAATTGCAGATGAACTTCTGAACACAAACCCTAATGCCATTTTTATCAATGGTGATAGCATCTTTGCGTTTGCAGACTATGAAATAGTAAAAGAATCTCAAAATGAATATAGTATTTACAGAGACGCTCTGCTAGTTGAAACTTGTAGCAGTTGTAGGATTGCATTAACCTATTGCATACTTGATAAAAACAAAATGCAAATGGATGCAAAACATATAGTAGCACTAGAAGAAAAACTTCTTGGTAGACAGAATGAAATGATGCACTATAGACATGTTGCTTCTAGTGCAAAAGTAGATGATTTTAGACGAGAAGTTGTGCTACACAGACTTGACAGTGCAAAACACGAGTACCATATCATACAAAAACAATTGACTAAAAGTATAAATGTTGCTAAATACTGGCAACAAAAAGGATTTGAAAATGAAACTATTTGACTTAGATTCACCACAGACTAAGCAGTCCAAAAAGGTTCTAGAGAGCTATTTTGGCAATAACATTGACTTTGCGGCACTTAACCCTAAGGACGCAAGCGACATGCTAACAAAAGTTCGTGGTTTGATATATGAACACCGTACAACTAGACCAGTAGTGCAAAGCGAAAATAGCTCAAGTTATATGAAGTTAATTGTAATGGAAAGAGGACTACACGCAAGATTGCGTGAAGCAAATATTACACTTGAACCACAGACAGGTGCGACACAAATCAAAAACGACGGTGACGTAATTGGATCAACAGACGATCAAGCAACTGCTATGCAGTTCAAGAAAGATGTTGAAGATGGTAAAATTACACTTGGTGAACAAGGACAATCCAAACACGAATTTATCCGTGCATTATTTAAATCATATTTTGGACAGCCTCAATGGAATGAGCTAACTGGTGGCCGTTCAGGTATGCGTAGGCTAAAAATTGGTACTGGGGGTAATATGCCTGATACTAATGAATTTCAAAAACAGTTAAAGGCCGCTGGCTTATCAGATGATGTGAGAGTAAAAAAAGCAAAAGATGGAAGTTATATTACAGTACTTTATCCAGATGATTTTAGAATGCAATCCATAACTGAAGCAGAAAATTGGATCAAGAAAGCAACAAGTAAAAATCCTGGTGCATTTACAAGACAAGCAAAGGCTGCTGGCATGAGTACAAGTGCATTTGCTAACAAAGTATTAGCAAACAAAGATGACTATAATGCTAAAACAGAAAAACGTGCAAACCTTGCAAAAACACTAAGCAAGTTTGAAGGCAAAGCAGGTAAAGTGCTTAACCAGATTGCTGAAGGTGCTACACTTAAAATGTCAGGTCGTGTACTAAGTGAAAGCGAAGTACAACAAGCACAAGTTGTTTTAGCCGCACAGGACATGGTAGACAGAATGCAGAAGATGTTAGAAGACGTCACATCAATGCAGTTTAAAGATTTACCGGCGTTGAGCAGTAGCATACAAACTACAATAGGAACTAACGAAGCACAAGCATTCAATGACGCCGCCGGACAAAGTTTAGCAGTACTAGTTGATTCAATACAGGCAGCAAAAGTTGAAATGGAAACTGCACAAGGAACACTAACAGGTGTTGCTCCTGTGGTACCTGGACAAGAAGAAGTTGCTGGTACACCAGCAGTAGCAGAACCAGTAGCCGATCCACTAGCCGCAGATCCAATTGATGCAACTGCAGACGTAAACGTTGATGCAGAAGCAGGCGGTGAAGCAGTTGATGTAAATGTTGATGTACAAGATGGAGCTCTTGGTAGAGCAAGAAGATAAATGCGTATTCTTGAGTTCACAAGTAGATCAGATAAGCCATCTGCACAACAACTCACTGCACTAGCAGAATATCTACTTGGTCGTGCAGACGATGAAGATACAGAACACACTGTACCAATTGGTGTGTTTCTAAGCATGGCACACAACATGGGTGTGAATATTACTGATCAACAACTACGTACTCTAGCAACACAAGATCCTCTTAAGAACATTATTCAAAATGTAGATGCAGACAACATTGTACTTGTCGGTGCAGGAGTTACAGGTGAAGAAGGTGCTGACACCATGACTGTGGATCAAGCACAAGATACAGTTGCTGGAATGGCAGATTCTGCGAACGACCTCATTTAAATGAAAACATTAGTTACTTTTGGCGATAGTTGGCCACAAGGCGGAGAACTTAAAGAAGATCTTGGACAATATCCATACGGAAGACAACTTGCAGATCAGTATCAATATGATTTTGTAAACTATGGGTCAGCAGGTGTAAGTATTGAAGATATGGTACTGCAACTTGACGACTTTTGCAATCAAGATAAATTAAGGCTACTTACATCACCACCTGAAGATACATTGGCTATTTTCTTTTTGACTAATCCAGCCAGAAGTATGCATTGGCCATCAGGTATGAGCTGGATACAGGATTCAGATGAAGAATTACAACGACTTGCAGGAAATGGAGCAGACTTTGTAAAAGCACTAAAGTTACATTTTCATGATAATAACAAAGATAATATTCGAGCAAGTATGGCTGTAATAACACTACAACAAATGTGTAAAACACTTAACATCAACGACTATTACTTTGCAGGATGGATAAGACAAACAGATTGGCTACCTGGTGTAGACACTGATAAAATTTACAAAGGCGGTAACGAAACTGCGGCTGATTGGTTAGGAGCAACTGATCACAATGGCGAGCACCTACTTGGTGTACAAGATAATGAATACATACGTCCAAACTTTGCCCATCCTAATCATAATGGACATGCTTTAATTGCAAAAAAACTTGCAGAATGGATGAAACTGTAGTATAATAATATTATGCTTATAGAAAAATTTCAATACAAGAATCTCTCACGGAAACAGGTCGACGGCAAGCGACTGTATTCTACTCCCGATGGCAATGCTGTGCCCAGTGTAACTACCATACTTGGTGCTACGCAATCAAAAGAAAAGCAAGAAGGTCTTGCACGATGGCGTAAACGTGTAGGCACTGACCAAGCACAAAAGATAGTGACTGAAGCTGCCAACAGAGGTACACGTATGCATACCTACTTAGAAAACTATTGCATTGATGGCACTATCAAAGAGCGTGGTAACAATCCGTTCAGTTGGCAATCACATGCTATGGCACAAGCAGTAATAGAACAGGGCATGTGTAATGTTGACGAAGTATGGGGTGTTGAAGTGCCCATGTACTTTCCAGGAATATATGCAGGCACAACAGACTGCGTGGGTGTACACAACGGTGATGATGCAATCATGGACTTTAAACAATCAAACAAACCAAAAAAAGTTGAGTGGATTGAAGATTATAAACTACAACTTTGTGCATATGCAGAAGCACACAACGAAGTGTACGGAACAAAAATACGTAAAGGTGTAGTGCTCATGGCAGTAAAGCCAGCAGTTGATGACATGGGACATTTAAAAGAAGATCCTTTATATCAAGAGTTTGTTGTCGAAGGTGACGACTTTGAACACTGGCGCCAGCAATGGTGGAAGAGAGTTGAGCAATACTATATTTCAGGCTAAATACAGCTAGATTACGGAGTTTCAATAGATGGCAATAGTACAAGTATCACGGATTACAAACCGTAAAGGTTTGAGTGAAAATTTACCTCAGCTCGCAGGTGCTGAGTTTGGTTGGGTCCTGGACCAACGTAAATTATACATAGGTAACGGCACAATAGCAGACGGTGCACCAGCTATTGGTAACACAGAGATACTTACTCAGTATAGTGATATATTAAATTTAGCAACAAGTTATACTTACAAAGGCGACCATGCAGGTTACACAGTGCAGACAGGACCAACATCAGGAGATCCTGTTACACAGACCATACAAGCAAAATTAGATAACTTTGCAAGTGTATTAGATTTTGGTGCAACAGGGGACGGAGTAACAGACGACACTGATGCTATTAACAGAGCATTGTTCCAGCTTTTTTGCAGACAAACAAATACAACAATTAGACGTAGTTTGTATTTTCCTGCTGGTACATATAGGATTACAAATTCAATTAAGGTTCCTCCGTTTGCAAAGTTATATGGTGATGGCCCAGATAGTGCAATACTAGAAATGGATGTTGGAAGTGATAGTTCATTTGGGGCGTATGTCATCCAAACTGCTGATAGTTTGCAACAAACTTCAACTAATATAGGAACTAATAGTGCAATAGCACCGCAGGATATCGTATTGTCAGGGCTTAGTTTTACAAGTTTAGAAGCAGGTGTTGACATGATGCTTGTTGACAGAGCAGATGGTGTAAGTGTTAACAACTGTAACTTCAAAGGCAACCTTACTACTAATCCAGCAAATGCAAGTGCTGATATTGCTGGAGTGCGTTTTGATAGTACTGCATCAGATACTTGTAAACAAATAGAATTTAACAACTGTAAGTTTAGTTTTTTAACGTATGGACTTATTACTGACGAAAACATACAAGGTGTAACTGTACAAAATTCACAGTTTACAAACCTATATCAAGGCGTAATGCTAGGCACAGGCACACCAGACAATGGCGGACCTGAAGGTGTAAGAATTGTACAAAACTTATTTGATAAAATTGGCAAACAAGGCATAAGCATTGGTGCAGTTTCTCTTAATATTAGTGCTTACAATATATTTTTAGACGTTGCAAACGATTACTTAGGAGCAGGCAACCAAGCAGCCGCTGTAATTGAATTCAACGGTGATAACAATGTATCTGTTGGTGATATGTTTGAACGCTCAGATGCTGACGACAGATCTCAACCTCGTGTAAAAAATAATGACAAAGCCTGTTACGCATTAACAAACGGCGATGAAATTGAAATTGGAACATATCACAGACTAGCAGGTGTAAATTCTGCACTATCAGTACAAGGAAGTGCAACAACAATTTTTACAGTAAATACTCTTAATGCAACTGCTTTCAATGTGATATATCAATACAAAGAACCAACAACTAACGTCATACGTTTTGGCGAGTTAAGAGTTGTAGGACAAGATACAGATGATAGTGCTGGTACACTAGCATATGTAGATGACTTTTCAGAAGACAATCCAAACAGTTTTGTTCTAAGTGCAGTGCAAAGCGGATCAACAATTAGCATCCAATACACAAGCACCATAGCAGCAACCTTTAAATATTCAATAGAACATCTTTCTGTATAACTAAAATATACACGATTTTATAGCCAAAAAGACCTATTATGGTCTTGCAAAATTCTTATGAATATGCTATACTAATCGTATATCAGAATTACTATATAGTCCAAGTGAACAATGGATTATACACACTTAATTGGATGGTGGATAACACAGTAAATAGGACACTTAAAGAATTCCAAAAAATTAACCAGAAACATAGACTCTGCTATGTTTGCACACAAGATTGATAGAAAGGCCCCATAAATGACAATTCAAGTTACCAAAAGAGACGGAAGTAAAGAAGCATTAGACATTGAAAAATTACACAAAGTAGTTTGGTGGGCAACAGAGAATATAACAGGAGTAAGTGCAAGCCAAGTTGAAATAAGCAGTAACGTACAGTTTTATGATGGCATCTCAAGTACAGACATACAAGAAACACTTATAAAAAGTGCCGCTGATTTAATATCTGAAGAAACACCAAACTATCAAACAGTTGCTGGTAGACTTATTGTATATCATATTAACAAAATGGTTTATGGTGGTGCAACGCCGTGGCATATTTACAAACTTGTAAAACACAATGTTGAAAAGGGTTTCTATGATGCAGAACTGTTAAGCGAATACACTGAAGAAGAATGGGATACCATCAACAGTTGGGTAAAACATGAACGTGATGAACAACTGACATATGCGGCCATGGAACAGTTTCGTGGCAAGTATCTTGTGCAAAACAGAGTAACAAAAACACTTTATGAAACTCCGCAGATGGCATACATGCTTATAGCCGCCACACTGTTTCAAGACTATGATCGCAAAAACAGACTGCGTTATGTAAAAGATTACTATGATGCTATTTCAACACACCAAATCAGTTTACCCACTCCAGTAATGGCAGGTGTTCGTACACCACAAAGACAGTTTTCAAGTTGTGTACTAATTGAAACCGATGATAGTTTGGATAGTATAAATGCAACTGCAAGTTCAATTGTAAAATACGTTTCACAAAAAGCAGGCATTGGTATCAACGGTGGACGTATTAGAGCATTAGGATCACCTATTAGAAATGGTGATGCTTATCACACAGGCGTTGTGCCATTTTATAAAATGTTCCAAGCGGCCACACGTAGTTGTTCGCAAGGTGGAGTGCGTAACGGAGCGGCAACACTTTATTATCCACTGTGGCATCTAGAAGTTGAAGACTTGTTAGTGTTAAAGAATAACAAAGGCACAGAAGACAACAGAGTTAGACACATGGACTATGGTGTACAGTTTAACAAACTAATGTACGAACGTTTGATGAGTGGTGGAGATATTACACTGTTCTCTCCAAATGATGTTCCAGGATTATACGACGCATTCTTTGCTGACCAAGATAAGTTCCGTGAACTATACGAAGCTGCAGAACGTAAAACAAGTATACGTAAGAAGAAGATAAGTGCCACGGAACTTTTTAGTGCGTTTATGCAAGAACGTAAAGACACAGGAAGAATATACTTGCAAAATGTGGATCATGCAAATGAACATAGCAGTTTCAAAACTGATGTTGCACCAATCAAACAAAGTAACTTGTGTTGTGAAATAGACTTGCCAACCAAGCCTCTAGATGATATAAATGATGTTACAGGTGAAATAGCATTGTGTACATTGAGTGCCATCAATTGGGGTAGTTTTACAAATCCTGAAGACATGGAAAAAGCCTGTACACTAGCAGTGCGTGGACTTGATGCACTGTTAAGTTATCAAAACTATCCTATTATTGCCGCACAAATGGCAACAGAAGGTAGACGCCCATTGGGTGTTGGTATTATTAATCTTGCATACTTTTTAGCAAAGAACGACACCAGTTATTCAGATCCAGATGCACTCAAACTAGTGGATACTTGGGCACAACATTGGAGTTACTACTTGATAAAAGCAAGTGCAGATCTTGCAGAAGAGTTTGGTGCATGTCCGATGAATAATGAAACAAAGTATTCTGATGGAATATTACCTGTTGACACATATAAAAAGGATGTTGACGAATTAGTAGTACATATAGATGCAGTTGACTGGACAGGGTTGAGAACACAACTTAGAGAAACTGGCATACGTAACTCAACACTGATGGCTCTTATGCCTGCAGAAACATCAGCACAGATAAGCAACAGTACAAACGGTATTGAGCCACCGAGGGCATTTGTAAGTATCAAGCAAAGCAAAGATGGTGTACTTAAACAGGTTGTGCCAGGATTCGCACGTTACAAAAACAAATACGAACTACTATGGGATCAAAAGTCTCCAGAGGGTTACATAAAGATAATGGCAGTTATGCAAAAATATATTGATCAAGGTATAAGTGTAAACACGTCTTACAACCCCGTACACTATGAAGATGAAAAGATACCAATGAGTGTAATGCTACAACATCTGCTACTATGTTATAAATATGGACACAAGCAGTTGTATTACTTCAACACATTTGATGGTGCTGGAGAAATTGACATAGACAAAATGAACGAAACACAACAAAAAGAAATTACTATCGAAGAGCCGATGTATGAAGAAGCCTGCGATAGTTGCACAATATAGGAAACACAATGAGTGTATTGAATACAGCCAATAGAGACCATACGACCAGTCTTGCATTTTTAGATCCAGCGGGCGGAGTTGGTATACAACGTTATGACACACTAAAGTATCGACAGTTTGATAAACTTACTGACAAACAGTTGGGATTCTTTTGGCGACCAGAAGAAGTAGATGTACTACGTGATGCAAAAGACTTCAAAGAACTTACTACGAACGAAAAACATATCTTTACTAGCAATTTAAAAAGACAAATCTTATTGGATAGTGTGCAAGGTAGAGCACCAATTGAAGCATTTGGTCCTATTGTAAGTCTGCCTGAGTTGGAAAACTGGATTATCACTTGGACGTTTAGTGAAACAATACATTCAAAAAGTTACACACACATCATCCGTAATGTGTATGCAAACCCAAGCAAGGTGTTTGATGAGATGATGGACATACAGGAGATCATTGACTGTGGGGAAGACATCACTGCATACTATGATGATTTAGTAGAAACTTGCAGTTACTACAACCTACTAGGTGAAGGTACACACACAGTAAACGGTAAGAAAGTTAAAATTGATCTATACGAACTTAAAAAGAAACTGTGGATTTGTTTGGCAAGTGTAAACATCTTAGAAGGTGTACGTTTTTATGTATCCTTTGCGTGTAGTTGGGCATTTGCTGAACTTAAGAAGATGGAAGGTAATGCTAAAATTATCAAGTTTATTGCACGTGATGAGAATGTACACCTAGCAAGTACACAACAACTAATGAAGATACTTCCGCAAGATGATCCAGACTTTGTAAAAATTAAAGCAGAGTGTGAACCACTTGTAATTAAGATGTTTGAAGATGCAGTAGAACAAGAATGTGCATGGGCGGATTACTTGTTCAAAGACGGATCAATGATTGGACTTAATGCACAGTTGCTCAAAGAATATGTACAGTGGATTGCAAACAAACGTATGACGGCAGTTGGTGTCCCGAGCAGTTACAAAGGTGCAAGTAATCCATTACCTTGGACACAAAAGTGGATTGCAGGTGGCGATGTACAAGTTGCTCCACAAGAAACTGAAATAACCAGTTATGTAAACGGCGGAACAAAACAAGACGTAGATAAAAACAGCTTTGCAGGATTTAGTCTGTGACCGTACTTGCCATTGGCGATAGTAACATTTTGCCAGGCATGAAAATACACAAAGGGAATTGCTCGCATGCTTTTTCACGTGCAATTGGACATGGAGAAGCAGTAGTATGGGGCAGAGGTGGAGCAAGTAATCACTGGGTGCTTGAACATGTAAACAAAGCATTAGATGCCATTGATCAGTATGATGATCCAGTATTCTTTGTTGGTTGGACACAGTGGGAAAGAGAAGAATGGGAATGGGAAGGACAAGATATATCAGTATGTATTGGTCCACATTTTCCTGTACCAAAAGATTTGGAAGAACGTTACTATAAATGGCGTAATGGAATGACAGATAGTGCTATACAAGACATGCGTGACTTTTGGCACGAATTAATATACAATGTTCACATACGAATGACTGATATGGAAATACCGCATCAGTTTTGGACTACCTATGATAACTTTGTAGGTATGCAAGGCGATAAGCAACTAGACTGGCAAGGCACATTTTTTATGCCTTATGATCTGAATGGTTGTATGAGAGAATGGTATCTATCAAACGGTATCCAACCAAATGAAAATGATCTTTGGCATTGGTCCGAATCAGATAGTACTATTTGGGGAGAGATGTTAGCAACACACTATAAGGAAAGGATAGGTAAATGAGTGTCGAAATATATACAAAAGACTTGTGTGGTTATTGTGATGCGGCAAAAGATTTGCTGGATCACATGAGTGTACAGTATACACAGTATAAAATTGGAACAGATGTTAGTCGAGAGCAATTGTTAGAAATAGCACCAAATGCAAAAACTGCACCACAAATTGTTATTCACGGTAATGTTGTTGGTGGATATGACGATTTGTGTGAATACATAGAAAATACAGGGTTCAATGGTTCTGGCTACTAAGTAGTAGCATGAATTATAACGTGTGGAACAAATGGGATAAACTCCAAACAGTGATGCTTGGAGACTGCTACGACCCTGCTTTTTTCCGCGAAATAAAAAACACAAGGATTAAATCAGCACTACAACGTATTGCAAGTGAATCGCAAGAAGATTTAGAAAAATTTTCTAATGTATTAAAAGAGTTTGGATGCGAAGTTCTGCGACCAAACTTAGATTTAAACGATAGCATAATTAATCATGTGAACCAGGATGGACAAATAAGCAGTGTAGCTCGCAGTCCGTTACAAGCCCGTGACGAACAGTTAGTGATTGGAAATAAACTATTTTACACTGGAGTTGATCACCCTGCTATTAGAGAGTCTCTTAACAGATATAATTGTGCGGATACTTTACGAATACATGGACCATTGAAAGAAGCATCATTCCAAGGACATAAAGGCAAAGATTCTCCAGATTGGCCGTCATACGAAGAATTTATCTACAGGTTTTGTAATAATAAGCCTTTTAGTGATAACACTGATGTACACACAGAAATACTAGATATTCAGACAAAAGAAATGTCTTCAGACTTTTTTCCGATCTGTGCTCCTAGTATTACAGTTGTAGGAAAAGACATTTATGTTGATGTAGCAGGTGTAGGGCGTCTACCAACTCCAGCTTCGACACATTTGGTTCTCAATACTTTTGATAAACATCAAGATGATCCTTCACAGATATGGTTAGATGCTTATTTTACAAAGTTTACCAAACTATTTCCAAACTACCGGATAAACTTTCTAAATGTTGGTGGACACAACGATGGATGCTTTCACACTGTGAAACCTGAAGCAATACTTAGTTTACGTGAAATACAAACATACAACGATACATTTCCAGACTGGGATATTTGTTATCTGCAAGACCAAAGTTGGTCAAAGATAGTACCCTTTATGAAATTAAAGCACGAAAATCAAGGCAAATGGTGGGTCCCAGGAGAGGAAGATAATTCTGAGTTTACAAATTTTGTAGAAACGTGGCTTCAAGATTGGGTCGGCTATGTTGAAGAAACTGTATTTGATGTAAATGTTTTAGTGCTTGACGAACATCATGTTTGTGTAAGTCAACCGGATAATGAGATTGTAAATGCATTTTTAAAGAAACACAATATGGAACCTGTGTATGTGCCGTGGCGTCATAGGTATTTTTGGGATGGTGGTCTGCATTGTATAACACTAGATCTAAAAAGGCAAGGCACACAACAAGACTATTTTCCAGATCGAAATAACCCAATAATTGACAAAGGATTTTAAATGTTTGCAAAAGATAAAATTTATTCATTCAGGCTTAGCGATAGTAGCGAGATTATTGCTAAAATAGTTAGTACGGACATAGAAAATAAAATTACAATTTCTAATCCATTTTCTTTGATTCCAACACAACAAGGTGTGCAGTTATTACCAGCACTAATGAGTGCAGATGAGACAAAAAATGTGACCATAAATACAAATAACATTACAATGTACACTGAAACCAACAAAGATATAATTGCAAGTTATATACAGGCAAGTACAGGCATTGTAACACCAACAAAAGGTATACTAAAAGGATAAACATGCCAGGAGCAGTAAGAATAGGTGACCCAAACTCAGCAGGTGGAACTGCAATCGGACCAGGCGCATTGTCTGTGATTATCAACGGCCGACCTGCTTGTTTAACTGGAACAAAAGTGACACCTCATCCTTGTTGTGGTGCTCCAGGATGTTCTATTCATTGTGCAGCCAGTACAACACTTGGATCAATGAGTGTTCTTGCAGAAAACAAACCAATCAACTACGTTGGATCTCCAGACACATGCTTTCATACTAGAGCAACTGGAAGTAACGACGTAATTATTCCAGCAGGTTAATTATGGCTTGTGCTGGTGCAGTAACCGCAAACGTCTTAACTGCTGGTGCAGGAATGGTCGGCGATGTTGGCGGTGAAGTGTTAAAATCTACAAGTGGAATTACAAATCAAATTAAAGACGCAACCACCGGGCTAACTGGGGATGTTAGTATGGCTAGTTTTACAAGTAATCAAGCTGCCTTCCAAGGATTAGCGGCACCAACTGCACTTACAAGCACAATCAGTGGTGTGTCAGGTCTTGGCGGTACTATGCCCCAATCATTTAGTAATATGGCAAGCGGACTAGGTGACAATACCTTTAGTGCAGGCTTTGATGTGTTCTCAGGAGATGCTCTTGCAGTGATGGGACCAGCCGCAGGCATTGGTAGTGTATTACCAACGGGATTGGCTGATGCCGCAAAGGCTATGGGTGGATCAGTGACAGGAACTGACATACTCGGAAATGCTAAAAAGTTTGGAAGTATACTTGGAAGTGCAGAAGGTTTTATAGGAAGTGCTAACGAAATGATTAGTGCGGCTACAAATAGTGCAAGTGCATTTGCCGGCGGAACCTTCCCAGGCATGGATGGTATCATGAGTGGCAATTTAACTGGTATCACCAATGCTTTGCCAGACTTTGGCGCTGACCTTGGTAGTCTTGGTAGTACAATTAATTTTGATAGCATAGGCGATCTTGGTTCTCCTGGGCAATTGCTTAAAAATATGGACCTTGCGGGTAACCTTGGTCCAATGTATGATAAGATCGCGGATATATCAGTTGATCCTCGTATTGCACGTAGCTTAGGCGGTGATTTAAGCACTATTACTAATGCAGTGAATGCTGGCACAAGCGGACTCACACTTGGGAGTTTAGGTGTTGATCTAAACAAAGTAGCAGAAATTGGTCCTGCATTACCTAACAATATACAGAGCCAAGTCTTTAATGCATTTGATGGATTATCAACTGCAGAATTAGGAGACGTAAAAGGTATCCTCGGAAACACCCAAGCGGCAATAGCAAAAGGCGGAGACTTGATGAATCCGCAAAAACTATTTCCTTCAAGTTTTTCAACACTTACTGCACCACTTAGAACTGCTAGTGTAGGTGACAGAGCAATTTACACTGCTGACGGAGCAGTAAATGATGAATTTGACGATCTTGGTGAAAAACTATCTGGTGCTTTACCAGATGACTTAGCAGTTGCTAACGGTGCATTATCAAGAAGCATAGGACAAATAAAAGGTGTCGATGGCACAACTGCAAAACTTTTATCAACGGCAGCAACGACTGCTGAAACACTTAAAGACTTAAATTTAGTAAAGAACCAAACAACATATGTTGAGCCTGCGGTTGTTAATTTTTGGACAACACAGTATAGTGTACAAAGTGGAATTACACTTGCAACAGGACCAAACGGTACATTCAGTATAAGCGATGTGATTGGTTATGCCGCTGGTTATAACAGTGCCGCTCCACTACAACAAAACAAAATAGAAATGGAAAAATTAATTGCATCAGGTGCAATGGATGTGTTTACTGCTGATAACGGCTCAGGTAGTGCAAGTACAGGCATTTACAAAGTTATAGATTACTTTGTTGCTGGTGCATACGATCCAACACCTCCAGCGATTACACCATTTGTGATTCCAGCCGGTGTATATGGTGCCGGCACCTATGCAACACAAACTGCAGCCTTTGAAGGCATTATAGCGGCTGCCAAAACATTAATGACCAGTTTCTACAATGCTAATCCTGGAGCACAGATTATACAACGTAATTTCAAACGTATGCAGGACCAACAAGCTAGAGAAAAACTTATTCGTACAAAAATGGATTTAGATTTAGATGTAGTGCAATCCCAAGATAATAATGCAATTCAACTTGCGAGTAATTTACCAAATTATGCATTAGACACCACTGCAGGCGGAGCAAGTGAGCTATTAGAACGTGTTATGAACTTTAGTAGTACAGGTGGACAAGCCGCAGTTGGTGCGATGAGAGAAGCACGTAACTTAGATAAGTTGTTGAGTGCAAACATACAAGTCGATGCTCCAATCTCAACAACACCACCAGCAAACCCTGGTGAGATCGCCAGTAGTACATATACTGTTGCTCAGGCTGATGCTATTATAGTAAGAACATAATGTTTAATCAAACTAATATTGTAAGAGCCAAAGAAGATTTTGCAAAAAAACGTTATTGTGTTATTGATAATATACTTGAAGAGGACTACATTCAAGCATTATATGAAGCGGTGCTTGCATTTCCATATCAGCTTAGATCAAGAGCAACTGGCCTTGACGTACAAACCTACCCAGTAGATTACAATACCACAGAAGAATTTAAAGTTACTCTTGATGAATATATAAGAAATGCAAAAGGCAATTTCAGTTACTTTCATCATGTTTTTGTTGCCGCTAAATCAAAAAAGGAACATGCAAATGAATATGTAACTAGATTTAATTACAATGTTACTGAAGATTATAGTTTATATACTCCCAAATATACATTTCACGACCTCGCTACAGAAGTCACTGGTTTTCCAAATATGCAAGCAAAACACGGTAATTATGGATTTTATGATTATCAAAGTTGGCTAAAAATGCACAACGATGTGAGAAGATGGTGTGCTTACATATTCTATTTCAATCCAGCATGGCAACCAGATTGGGGAGGACAACTTTGTATTATGGACGATGACGTTAAAGAAATTCGTGAAAGCATTATCCCGTATGGAAACAGACTGGTGCTTATGGATGTTAGTAAGGTAGATATCAATACACACTTTGTATCGCCAGTGAGCATAGGTGCTGACCATCCTCGTTACAGTCTAAGTGGATGGTTCTATCAGCGAGATAAAGATGGTCCAGGGCCAGAAAAACGGTTGACAAACCCATAGAACCGTTGTATACTTATAGTATGATATGTAACAGGAATGGAGACATCACTCGTGCTAAACAAAATAAAATATACTTCAAAAAATTATAATGGATTACAAGTGGCTTGCGATTGGATACAAGATCTCGAGGAAAGCAATAGTCGCTTACACAAAGAAGGTGTAATTGAAAAAGCACTTGTGGCAGCAAGACTAGGAAGTCATAGTGCAGAGTGCTTCTTGTACAACTGCTACCTAGCATATAATCCATACTTCATGTACAATATAAAACAAGTTGCTGAAACATCTGGCTATGAACACAGAGAAAATCCTTGGGTTGCATTTTGGGGATTATGTGAAAGTTTACGTACAAGAACTATTACAGGCAATGCGGCAAGAGAAGCAGTGCAAGTTATGAGCGAAAAGTTTGATAGCGAGCAATGGAACCTGTTAGCAAGACGTGTGCTTATTAAAGATTTACGTTGTGGTATCACAAGTAAAACACTAAACAAGATAGTTGGCAAAACAGAATGGAAGATTCCTGTATTTGAAGTACAACTAGCAACAGACTCAAAAGGACATCCTAAGAAACTTGCAGGCGAAGTTATGATTGAGCCAAAGTTAGATGGTGTAAGAACTATTGCAATCATCCATGCAACTGGTACTGTAAACTTGTACAGTAGAAACGGTAAAGAGTTTGAAAACTTTCCGCACATTGCAGAAGAACTTGCTAAGATAGCAGACACATTTAGATCACACGATACTGATGATATTGTTATTGATGGTGAGATAACTGGCAAGAGCTTTCAAGAACTCATGAGAGGTGCTACTAAAAAAGATCACACTGCAACTGACAGTGTGTTTAACGTGTTTGATTTTATGCACTTAGAGGATTTCAAACGTGGCTTTAGTAACATGAGTCAAATTGATAGACTACTTGCACTGGAAAGTATAGTAAATAGAGTACAAATGCAAAACGTTGTAATGGTTAAAGGCAAGCAAATTAACCTAGACGAGCCTGAAGCACATGAATTTATGGCAAAGTATGCAAATGATTGTGTGGCTGAAGGTTACGAAGGAATTATGATTAAGAAACTTGATGCTCCATACGAATGTAGACGTAGTACATTTTGGATGAAGTGGAAGCCAGTTATAACAGTAGACTTGGAGGTAATTGACATTGAAGAAGGAACAGGAAGAAATGCAGGACGTTTGGGAGCTCTTGTATGCGAAGGTGTCGACGAAGATCGTACCATACGTGTTAACGTTGGAAGCGGCCTGTCTGATAGTGATAGGGATGACTTTTGGACTAGAAAAGATAGTCTAGTTGGTTATATTGTCGAAGTAAAAGCAGACGCAGTAACACAGAATCAAGACGGAACATACAGTTTACGTTTTCCTAGATTTGAAAGATTTAGAGGCTTTGAAGCAGGCGAGAAAATCTAATGCACAAGGTTTATTTTGAAATACGTTACATTGACCAATGGTATGAGATCATTGCAGAACTAAAAAGATGGTTTGGTAACGAATGGAAAGGCCAACGTGGCATACGTAAAAAGTTTCACAAAACAATGTGGAGCCTAGACGCACACACTGTTTGGTTCCTTATTCCTGATTTATCATTTAAGACTTTTATGGATTTAAAAATGTCAAACTCACACAAATTAAGATAAGTACAGCATGCTTTTAGGTTTATTAATATTATTTGTAGCACTAGCACTAAGTGGAATTGCCGCTTACTATAGTATCATTGGTTTGACTGCAATCTTTGCGGCGGCTGTAATACCTATTATTGTTATGGGTGGCATACTTGAAGTTGCTAAATTAGCCTGTACTGTATGGCTACACCAAAACTGGCAACGTGCAAGATTTGTGATGAAATTGTACTTGGTACCAGCAGTAGCAGTATTGATGTTTATTACTTCAATGGGTATATTTGGCTTTTTAAGTAAAAGTCACATTGAACAAAGTGCCATGGGCACAGAGCAAATAGAACAAGTCAAAGTTATAGACGACAAACTGCTTAGAGCACAAGCAAAAGTAGAACGTTGGAATACAGAAATTGGAAGGCTAAACAGAGGTGAGACATCAGGACGTATTGATGGACTTATCACAAGAGAACAAGAACGTATTGACAAAGCAAATAAACGTATACAACCACAGATAGATGCAGAAAATAGCAAAGTAAAAGGCTTGCGTTTACAAGCAGACAAAGAGATTGCACAACAAAACAAAAGACTTGGAGATGCACAAAAACGTACCAGTGCAGACATTGCTATTGCAGAAAAAAGACTAGCACAACTTGACAAAGATGTAGCGGCATATACCTCACAAGGAACTACCACAGGTGGAGTATTTACTGCTGACGTGGATAACGTTAAGAAAGGCAATCAACTACGTGCAAGCCAAAAGCCTGAACGTGATGCATTAGAAAAAGCAATTGCAAAAGCAAAACGTACAGAAATTGGTGTAGCCAGTAGAGTACAACGTGAGATAACAAATATAAACAAACGTCTAGCAGAACAGATAAAAGTAGTTGAGGCAAACGTAGAGAAAATACGTGCAAGTATTACAAAAACTATTGACAGTGCGAATGCAAATATTGCAAAGTACACACTAGAAGCCGGAAGCAGTAACAAAAATGTTGATCAAAGAATAAAAGAACTTGAACTAAACATTGAAAGTATGCAACCAGAAATCGACGGTTTACGTGAAGAGAAGTTCGTTTTTGAGAAGCAATACCGACAGTTTGAAGCAGAGGTTGGTCCGGTTAAATACATAGCTCAACTGATTTACGGGGATAATCCAGATCAGAACCTATTGGAAGCCGCAGTTCGTTGGGTTATAATACTAATCGTAGCAGTGTTTGATCCGCTTGCTATAATGATGTTACTTGCCGCGACTGAAACATTTGCATGGCGAAGACAGGATAAGGAGACAATAGTTGAGACTGTTGCGACGATGCCGAGCCCTATGCCGGTTGAAGAGAATAAAGAAGAACCAGAGCAAGAAGCTCCAGCGGAACCAGAGCCAAAACAACCAGTTGAGGATGGATCAGCAGATGAAGAGCCTGGTGAGACTAGAAGCGAGGATAAGTCTGATGGAGGAGAAACTGGAGTCGATATTGAAAAACATATCGAAGATCCTAAACCCTTAGAACGCACACTACATGTTGAACATATAGTGTTACCTGAGCCAGATGAAAAAGAAGAAACATATCATCATGCATACGAAAATGAGTATGTACCAAATCCAGAGATTGAAGAAGAAGAAGTTAAAACAATAGAAGTAGGAATACCTGTTGAAAAAACTGCTAATATATATAACTGGCAAGAAGAAGACATCAAAGAAAATCCAGTTGTTGTCAATGTTGAAGAACCAACAGAAGAAGAAGTTCAAGCAGTAGAAGAAGATATTTTTGAATGGAAAGAAGAAGATGAGGATGATCCTACTAAACGTGCAAAACGTATATGGAAACGTCTAAATCCAGACGATACATTGAAAAACAACGAACAGATGTTAGCACATGGTGAAATTGACGTTTTACCTTGGGAGCAATATATTGATCAGTCTGATGAAAAACTAGAAGAGTTTGCAACTAATACATTTGGTGATACATTTCCCACGCATCCAATTAAAGGTGATACTTACGTAAAGACAGATGTTTTTCCTAGCACACTGCACAAGTTTAACGGTGAGGCATGGATACAAGTAGACAAAGAAACATCAACTTCTTATGTTTACAATGAAATGTATATAAAGCATATAATTGAAAAACTAGGTTCAGGTGAGTATGATCCTGAGTTACTTAACGATGCAGAACGTTCGGCAATAGAAGAGCAACTTAAAAAGGATGATCTATAATGGCAACCGCAGATAAAGAACAATACGACAAGTGTAATTTTTGTAATAAAGCCAAGAACGACGTCGAAAAGCTCATAGTTGGGGATAGTGTAGCCATATGCAATGAGTGTGTTAATTTATGCGGTGATTTGCTTACAGAACTAGCTCGCAATACAGTAAAACCTTTAAATTTCAAAGACATAGATCCAGTAGAATTGAAAGTATTTCTTGACAAATATGTAGTTGGTCAAGAAGATGCAAAAATAACATTATCTGTCGCAGTTGCAAATCATTATAAAAGAATAAGCAACACATCAAAAGATTTAGAATTGGATAAAGCAAATGTATTGCTATTAGGACCAACAGGTTGCGGTAAAACATTACTTGCAAAATCAGTAGCCAGGTATTTAGATGTTCCTTTTGCTGTAACAGATGCAACAAGCATAACAGAAGCTGGTTATGTCGGAGATGATGTAGAAACATTAATTGGTAAACTATTAAGCAATGCAGGTGGCAATGTTGAAAAGTGTCAACAAGGTATAATATTTTTAGATGAAGTTGATAAAATATCACGTAAAAGCGAAAATACAAGTATTACACGTGATGTTAGTGGTGAAGGTGTACAACAGGCATTGTTAAAAGTAGTAGAAGGTACAGTGTGTAGAGTGCCACTTCCTGGAGCCAACAGAAAAAATCCACAAGCAGAAATGGTCGAAGTTGATACAAGCAATATACTGTTTATTGCTGGCGGAGCCTTTGTTGGTATTAACGAAGTTATTAAACGTCGTGCCGAAGGCTCAGGAATTGGTTTTGGCGTTGATGTAAAAACAACGGATCAAGGAAAACTAGATGATCTTGAACCAGATGATCTAGTAAAATTTGGTATGATTCCAGAATTTGTTGGACGATTTCCAACATGGGTGGGCTTAACAGAACTCACAAAAGAACAACTAGTACATGTACTAACAGAAATACGTAATAGTCTAATTGCACAATATACCTATCTATTCGAAACAGATGGAGTGAAGTTACGTTTTAGTGATGAGGCACTACTAGAAATAGCAACCAATGCTTCAAAAAGAAAAACTGGTGCAAGAAGTTTACAAGCAGAACTTGAACGTATTCTAATGCCGCATATGTTTAGTTTAAAAGAATATGCAAAACAAAAAATTACTGAAGTTGAAATCACGACTGAATTAGTAAAATATCCTACAAAAATTGCTGCCTAAAACCAAAAAAAGGTTGACCTTTTTGCACAATACGGTTATACTATGTGTATGTATAAAGGTAAACAAGTTCATTTTTTTGGTTTTAGAGGCTATGAGTACGTAAGTGCAGTAAGAGTTTGGGGTCTGCCTGACTTCATACATCCTGTGCATGACAGACGTAGTTACATAGAGTACGATCCTATCAATGACATTGGTATCTTTGCAAATAAAGAAACAGAAGAACTAATACACAGTTATAGACGTGAATACGCCGATATGAATAAAAAGGTTGACAATGTCTAATACTGTGCTATACTGTTTATATTGTTAGAGAATAGGAGACTTTACAATGAAAAAATCAAATAACAAACTAATTGTGGCTTTACTAGGTGCAACTGCTCTTTCCGCTTGTGGCGGAGGTGGCGGAGGTGGTGGCGGAGGTGGCTACACCAATAATCCAGGCGTAAGTTTAGTATATCAAAGACCAGTTGCACAGGCAACTGTAGATGTATTTGCTGGTGGCAACGAAAATTCACCATTTGTAGGTGATACATTTATTACCGACCTAGATGGCGATGGTGCCAGTGATGACATGGTTATTGCAGGCAGAGAAACAATGCCATTTGATGGTAACACAAACAGTAATAGACTCAGTGTGCATTCGTTTGAGAATGGGCAGATGGTTGACAAAACTTCACAATGGTTCTCAGGCACAGACAACGTGATTATAGGTACAGAGCCTGATGTAAAATTTGCAGACTTCTTTAATACTGGCAAGCAAGATATGTTTGTTTCGCACAGTACAGATAGAGCATCATATGGTCCTGCTACGTTTTTTAAGAACAACGGATCAAACTTTACAAAAGTAAGTATTCCAACAGCAAACATTTGGTCACATGGCAGTGATGTTGGCGATCTAAACAACGATGGATACAAAGACATATTCATGTTAGACTATGGTTATAATAGTACAGTAGCACTAAACAATCAAGTTAATGGATTCACTACAAAGATAGACTCACGTGGACAAGCAGGTGATTTACGTTTTGGTGGTTCAGGTGCAACTATTGGTAATTTTATGAACAACGGTGGCAACAACGAAATCATTATTACAGATGCTGCTTGTCCAACAAATGGAACTGCGGCCAGTTGTAGTAATACTAATGACACTAAAATGTACAGTGTAGACTTTAGTAATGGTGATGTAAAATACACTTGGATTGCAGATTTACCTGCAGCGGCAAACAGTGCAAATAGTGATCACCATGTAAGAGTAGTCAATCATGATTATAACGAAGATGGTAATGCAGATGTTATTGTGTTCAGTAGAACAAGTAGTAACTGGAACACCGAACTTAGTGAGATACAGTTTTTACAGAACGATGGTAGTGGTAACTTCACAGATACTACAAGTTCCACACTTATAGGATACAAAACAGATACTGCAAGTACATACAAGCCAAGATTCTTTGACATAAATGGCGATGGCAAAACAGATATACTTGTGAGTGGTAGTGAGTACGGCAACGGTGATGGACAAGACAGTCATCAGTTCTTACTTAAAACTACTGATAACAAATATGTTGCGGCCTATCAGAATGTTTTGAAAGGTTTTATAACTGATGTTGCAAGTATAAGTGGTAATACAACTAACGGTAGTACTGTTAATATCTTTACAGGTGATGATGGTAACAAGTATCTTGTAACATGGGCAAGTACTGCACTTAGCGGTGCTGATACAAATATCACTGTGTTCATGAGTAAATTAGATGGCACAACTATTGCCGCTGGAACTGCCGTAAACATGATACAGAATGCATGGAGTTACTTGAGTGATGCACAAGCCACTCAAGCACTAGTTGATACTGGACAAGCATTTGCAGGTGGTACAATAATTGATATCAACAAAGCATTCCAACCAATTGGTACATTGCAGATGAATGGCTTAGCTCTAAATGGTAGTGTGTATGGTTTTGATGTTGGTAATGTTACAGGACAAGCACTAGACGGCATTGGCAGAAACTATGCAGTGAATCTTGCTCCTACCAATATTGACACAGACGGTGCAGTAATGTTCAACAGTATTGCTAGTTTTAACACTAGAACTGCTGATGGTGTTACTGTAGGTGTTGACAACGAGTCACAACAGTTTACAATGGGCTACAACATGTGGTCTAATGCAGACGAAGAAACTGGTGATGGTACAACATACAGTGTGCATATGTCAAAGTTAAACAGTAATCCTTGGATGGGCTTCTCAGGTGTATGGGGCGAAGTTGAAAACACTAACATTGTTGACAGTGTTGTAAGTTACAAACAAGGTGGATTTACTGCTAAAGCCAGTCTTATGCATGTTAAAACAAACTTTACTAAAGGTTTGGTAACTGATGTAAGTGATCAGGTAGGTGCATGGACAGAGCTAGGTTACAAAAAAGGTGGCTTAGAACTTGGTGCTGGAGTACATCCTGTGATGCTAAAAGGTAATGTTAAAGCAAACGTTCCTACTAGTGTTGACATGAGAGGTAACCTACAGTACACAGAACATAAATTCAAGTTGCCAACACACGTAAATGGTTACTTGAAAGCAAATTACGACTTTGTCTTAGATACTAATACTAAGATCAAAGTTAGTACTGCCGTAAGTCAAAGCGGTGATAAGAATGCTAGTGTAAAGTACACTTGGTCATTCTAATCAAAATTTGACAAGGGACTCCTATCCCTTCTAACAATAAAGTTGCAAGGTTTTTTTATTCATTTCCTTGCAACTTTTTTTTACCAAAACTCTTTACAATGTACCAGTTTCCGTGTATAAATAATATTGTAAGTTGCTTAATAGGACTTACATTTAAATCTTGCTTTTATAAAGGAGAAAAAAATGACAAGAATAACCTCACTCGACCTAAACCCATTTTACCGTAACTCAATTGGATTCAATCAACTGTTTGATAGAATTACAAGCAATATTGATACGGCATCACAACAGAACTATCCACCTTACAATATTATACGTACTGGTGATGAGTTGTACACTATAGAAATAGCGGCAGCTGGTTTTGTTAAAGCAGATGTTAGTGTAGAAATGGAAAATGGTACATTGACTATCACTGGCAATCAGCCAAAGAAGGTCGACGGCGAAGATGAAGCCAACGGCATTGAATACTTGCACAAAGGTATTTCACAACGTAACTTCACTAGAACCTTTAACCTAGCAGAACATGTAAAGGTTACAGGTGCAACAATGACAGACGGAGTACTAAGAATTAACTTAGAAAAAATAGTTCCAGAAGCATTGAAGCCAAAAACTATTGAAATCAAATAACCAACGATAAGTATTAGTGGAGGGGAAACTCTTCACTAATAATAAACATAGAGAGAGTAAATGACCAACGCAGAACCAGGTACACGGATTATAGTTGACACACAACTCAAGGAACCAAATCTATTTAAGTTGATATATGTCAACGACAATGAAACTGCGATGGAGTTTGTAATCAAAACGTTAATGGAAGTGTTTAGTTACAAAGCAGAAACTGCTGAAACAATTATGTTGGATATACATGAAAAAGGCAGTGCAGTGGTAGCAGTTCTACCTTACGAAATGGCAGAACAAAAAGGAGTTGAAGTCACTGTGATGGCACGAGGTGCTGGATTTCCTTTACAAGTTAAACTAGAGCCGGATGTATGACATGCATCTTGAAATGGAAATTGAAGGTTTCTATTGCAACTCATGGCCAAAATTTACAATAAAACAAAATAATAAAATAATATACGAAGAGTTCGTAATCAATTCGCAGAAAGTAGATATGCAAATTGAAGACAAACCTTTTACAATTGGTATGAAAAATAAATCTTTTGGGGCAAATGACGTTTGGGATACCTGCCTAGACGACAACGGAAATATTACTGCTGATAAGTACATTGTACTGAAAAATATATCTCTAAATGATGTAAATTTTGAACACTATTTACACAAGTTACCATACAACAGTGTCGAGCAAGGCACGACCACTACTTTTGATCAAACAATTAGATTCAATGGTTACTGGCAAATTGACACAAACGATAATCCATATAATTGGATAATTGATCTTGCTAACACCACAGGTGATGAAACTCGCACAGTAAGTTATTTTAGTGATTATGAGAGTCGCAACTACTATGACGACCATAAAGAATTAATGGACGAGATAAAAGAAATATTAAAGATATGAAAAATTTACTAGTCGCAGTACCTCAACTTGAAGTTCATCGGCCGCCTGTGTCAACTGCTCTTTTAGCAGGTATAATGCATGGTGAAGGACACGAAGTAAGTTGCATAGACCTAAATATCCAAATGTACAACGACTGGGGCGAGAGAGAATACTATTCATATGTAGATGTATGGGAAAAAACTCGAGAACCTACTGAAGAAGAAATTCACAATATAAGAAACTTTATAGTTGAGCATTTACTTCCACACTGTGATGTGAATACAAGGGTACTAATAAGTGTTTTTACAGGCAACAGTCAATTGTTTACAAAACATTCCTGCGAACTTATACTACAGTATTATCCAGACTGTGAAATAGTTTTAGGTGGTATGGGTTGTACAAAAGGATTTGGTAGTTATATGCTAGAAACAAGTTTATGTAGCCATGTAGTGTACGGTGAAGGTGAACAGGCATTAATTGAGTTGTTAAAAGGAAATACAGATTATCCTGGAATAGATAATGAATCAACACAGATTCAAGTCAGTGATTTGAATACAAAAAGTTTTCCGGACTATAGCGATGTAAATTTTGACAAATACGACTATCTTTATAGTGATAGACGTGAAGTAAACATAGTTGGCAGCAGAGGATGTGTACGTAAATGCACCTATTGTGATGTTGCCGCATACTGGCCAAAATTTAGATATCGCAGTGGACAAAATATTGCAGATGAAATGATAAACTACTATGAAAAACATGGAATCAGCCAGTTCTACTTTACTGACAGTTTAATTAATGGCAGTCTTAAAGCATTTAGAGACATGTGCAACAAGTTAGCAATTTACAATCAAACACATAAAGCTGGATTTAAATGGGGCGGCCAGTTTATTTTTAAACAGAAGAAAACTATTACTGATGATTATTTTGATATGATATCACAAGCCGGTGGAGATCAGTTTTATGTTGGAATTGAAACTGGCAGTGACAAAATACGGTGGGAGATGGACAAAAAGTTTACCAATGAAGATATAGATTATCATTTAGAACATTTTCGAAGAGTAGGACTAAGATGTTTCTATTTAATGATAATAGGATACCATACAGAAACACTTCAAGATCACAAAGATAACCTTGCAATGTATGCTCGTTGGCAAAAGTATGTAGCAACTGGCACAATAGCAGGCATTGATCTTAGTACAAGTTTACAGTTTATGGTAAACACACCACTTGAACGTATGATCGATAGTCATGGAATAGTGTTTCCAACAAAAGCATACAATGCCGACGGTAGTGAAACTATTAATAGGTTAGTGTGGACTAGTAAAGCAAATCCTGATCTTACTTTTGAAGAACGAATACGTAGACGGTTAGAAGTTCATAACGAAGCGATAAAATATAAATGGCCTATACATAGAGGTGTGCAACGTCTTAAAACAATTAAAGGACACGTCGAAGCCTACAAGTTTAATAAGATGCGTATTATCCCAATTAGAAACATAAACTAAAAGTCAATTTCAATGCGTTTAGGATAGTAAACTGGCTTACACCATTCTGTGCCGCCGCGTCCTCTAGCATTGTTTAAATAACGTATTCCATCTAGTTGTTGCTCTATATCACTGTGATAGTGTCCAAAGCACCAAGTATCAATCTTCTTCTCATGATCTTCTTCTATACATTTTGTGAGAAAACTATTGCCAGTTGTGCCTAAACGGTGTGTACTATCTAAGTGTACATCATGTTTAAGTAATCGAGCATCAGGTACAAAATGGCTAAGCATTACTATTTTTGTTATATCAGGATGGGTTTGCAACTTTTTCACTGTTCTACATAAGAAACCTGCATCACTCATTGCCATTGCTTCTACTTGTTGTAGTGCCCACATAGATACTTTGTATGTGGATTTTGTCCATTCTTTACAATCTGTATATGCTTGATTTGATTCGCCTAGTCCAAAATCATACGAACACCAACCGTTTGTGCCAACAAAAGCCACATTGTCAATTACCAAACAATCATCTTTAAGCCATATAAAGTTTTCTATTTCGCCAATGTCTTCTGTAAGTGTTTCATAACTGATGCGTAGATCATCTAATCCCCATCGATGTTCATCGTTACCATCAACAAACATAGTCATAAGATAATTACTTGCAATTTCTTTCAGCACAGGATGCATGTCAGCACGTTCTCTACTAACATCACCAATTACCACTGCATAAGGACTGGTTGCTTTTCCTTCCCAGGAGAAATCTTCGTCCCAGGTATCTACATGTAGATCAGAAATTAAATCAAAGTGTATTTTCATTATAACTATACTTAACTCAGGAGAACAGCATGAACATAATTATTGGCAAAGAAGACGCAGAAAAAATGGAAGGCAAGTATACAGTTCTTCCTTTAGAAACAATGAAGTGGAAATCCAATCCAGAACTACCAGCCACAACTGCATACTGCTTGATTGAAAACATACCAATCACAGAAATGAACAAGATAGATGAACAAAAAGATTTGCACAATAAGTTCTATGAAAACTATCAAAAAGGTGACTTTAATTTCTGCACAAATGCCCTAGAACATCTCAAAGGCAAATGGGGTGGCGAGATAGATAGCTACTATGCTATAATGGAAGATAGAATTAGTAAATACAAAGACGCAGAAGATTTTGATCCAATACTTTACAAATAGGAGCATGGTATGTGGGAAATGATAGAACGTATGGCTAGCGATAGGCTTTGGATATACACTGGTATAGTAGGAAGTTTATTTGGAGCGGCATTTTTAGTATGGTTTCAAGGCACACGTGCTGGTTTGTGGTGCTATGCAAAGTTTGTACTAGTCATAGATTACTTTGTACAACGTTATGGATGGACCTGGTTAGAACCACCTAAGGATGCTTGGCGAAAAAAGTACCCACATGTTACAAAAAAAATTGACGAACTAGAAGATCGCATCAAAAAATTAGAGGGTTAGTGCCTAGCGGCTAAATAGAAGGTGGTTACCCAAACCACATTCACAATAACCTTAAGGAAAGATAAGATGAAAAAACTAGCCCCATTAGCAGTGATAGCTACACTGCTTAGTACGACTGCATTAGCAGACGTTACAATCTCTGGTACTTCAGAGTTTTACTACAAGGATGTTGACTCGCAAATTGCATCACAAAAAGGTGATTCAATGGGCAACTCCGATAACGAAATTAAATTTACATTCTCAAATAAAACAGAAACTGGATTAGATTATGGTATGGTTGTTGAAATGACAACTGTTGCAGATTCAGATGCAAAGATTGACGAATCATCACTGTACATCAAAGGTGACTTTGGTAAAATTACATTAGGCGGAAACGATGATGTAACAGGAAGTTTTGGCATAGGCGAGCATGATATCATGGATGAAGAAGTAGGTGGTACATACACTGATTCTTCTATACAATCAAGTGCTGGTGAAAAAGCATACGGTTCTGATTCAGACAAAATATCATACATTGCTCCATCAATGGGTCCACTTACAGTAGGCGCAAGTTACATGGACGGTGGTGTTGCAGGCGATACTGATGCTACAGCATTAGGTGCTAAATTAGCAATCGGCGACAATATTACTATTGGTGCTACTATGGCCGAACAAGGTGTATCTGGTGCAGTTGATAATGAATCACACAGTATTGGTGCAAAAATTGCATTAGGTGATATTACTGTGATTGGTGCAATGAGTAAAGTAGAAGGTGCTGACGAAGACATTGACACAGTAGGTGCTGGTGCAAGTTACAAACTTAATGACACTATGACTATTGCAGTTTCAACAATGGAATCAGAAGACAGTTTAGATGTTTCAGGCACAGAAAAAGAAAACTTGAAGCAACATATGGCTGAACTTAAATATGCTATTGCTCCAGGTTTAACTGGTTATGTGAACTACACAGACTACGAGTACAAGAACGGCGGAGAAGCATCGACTGATGATGATGGTTCAGTAGTACAATTCAAAGTTAGTGCATCCTTCTAATAGGAAATTAAATAATACAAAAGTAGCACCTTCGGGTGCTATTTTTTTTGATTAAATACTCAGTTGACAATATTAAGGAGCAAAGTATTGATCTGGGTTTTAGTCGTAGTTCACCTACTGAAGGTGAACCCTCATGTTGAGATGATTGGTGTTTTTGAAACACAAGAAGTGTGTAATGTTGCAGTAAACAATTATAAAAATGTAAGCAATAGATTTGAAAAAAATACTGCAGCGGTGTGCATACTTACAGAAAAAGTCATAGTGTCAGATTTATAAACACACATATTATAATTCCTATAAAATATAAATACATATGTCCAGGAGCTAGATTGTTCCTACCTGGGGAACAGAAAGAATGATATGCCAGTAGCAGAAATACTAGCAGGTATCGCATTGGTAAAATCAAGTGTAGACTTTATTAAGTCTAATATTGATACTTGCAAAGACATAGGTGAAATCGGTAGTGCTATCGATGGATTACTTCGAGGTAAAGACGAAGTTGAAAAACGTGCCAACAAAAGAGGCATGGGTGTTGCAGAACAATTTGACACTGCACATATTGCACGTGAAGCAATTGATGCCAGACTTGCCGCTGAACAGTTACAAGAAATTTCAAATATGATTAACTTGCGTTTTGGGCCAAACACTTGGCGTGAGATTATGGAAGAACGTGCTAGACGTATACAAGAACATAAACAGGCACAAAAACAAGCAAGAATAAAAGCACGTAAGGAAAGTGCTGAACTATGGTCTGACATCAAAGCGATACTATTAGTAATTGGTGCTATAATGGTTGCATTCGCTGGCGTTGGTGCCGCAATCTATTATTCATAATGTCCCATGCTTTTTTGTTAATAGTTTATCTTGGCTCAAAAATTATCAGCAATGACATGTACTTCAACAACATAGACAATTGCAAATACTTTGCAAGTCGTTTCAACAATCAACCGCCTGTGCCCAATCGTACTGCTGGCGAAGATGAACCAAAAACACGCAGTTACACAGCAGTGTGCGAGCCTGCACGTATAGGCAAAAACCAACCAAGATACAATTAGGTACAAAATTTTGACGGTGTTAGAATTTTGACGATTATTTGGTACAAATATCCATTAAGTTATTTTTTGTTATATGCAATATTATCCTTATAAGTAAAATTGAGAGCTAGAATTTTCATCTAGGATGAGTAACGCGAAAAGAATAGGGGGCTGTTCTTGCGTTACTCAGCAGGCGAAATTCCGAGGATGTATATGGAACAAAAAATACAAGAATTACAAGAAAAAATTAAAGTGCTAGAACAAACACTTATTGAGATTAATACATTGCTTAATAAAGTACTAGTGAAGGAAAAACTAGAAAATGTGTAAATACTATAACGGAATAGAGATTTACCTTACAAATTGGAGACGCCCGTGTTAAGAGTATTATTGACACTTCTAATAATAACGACTGCAGGAAATGCATTTGCACAAACAACAAGCAATGTAAACACTGACAGTAAAAGCAACAGTACCGTGACCACAGATGCGGATACAAAAACAATTGTGATATCGCCTCCTGGTAGTGCTATCACACCTAATGTAAATGGCTCTGGCAGTGACCTTTGTACAGTAGGAGTTGCTGGTGCAGTACAAACACAGATACTAGGAATAAGTTCAGGCGAAACTGTTAGAGATCCAAACTGTGAAAGATTAAAATTATCAAAGACACTATATGACATGGGAATGAAAGTGGCCGCAGTAAGTGTGCTATGCCAAGATTCTAGAGTGCATGATGCTATGAAGATGGCAGGCACGCCATGTCCTTACTTAGGAAAGATTGGGCAGTCAGCACAAGATGCTTGGGACGCCAATCCAGATGCAATTCCAGAACCCGTAGTATTGGAGACTAAACAAGATGTTCAAAATAGAAATGGTGCGATCGCTGCTGGTGGCATTAGTCTTGGCTTGTTGCTACTCCTCTTACTCTAACGCAGACGTCAGCGACAATCTGTTAAAAGATAATAACATGGGTACCAATTACGACTACTCAAAGGCTGAGAACTGGTCAGGTACTTATGGCACAGGCTATTGGGGCGGAAGCACTGCTTCAGGAGGTGATACCCCAAGTGCTCCAAACAGGTTACCCAACAATAATGGTTTTATATGGGGAGGTGCAGACAGTACTGTTAGTGCAACTATTGCACTGAACACTGCATTAGAAGCTGCTGGTATACAAGTAAATGGATTTCAATACGGTTGGCGTGTTAAAAATGCTAATACAACTGCAGGTAACCTACAAACAAATACTGATCCCTTGAAAATAACAGTCCATATTAAAAAAGCAGATGGATCCACCTTTGCATCATTTGATTACACATATGGTCGAACTGGTTGGAGAACTTATACTGGGACACGATCATTTAGTATGCCTCAACCAACATCTTTCTTTGGAGATGTTATAATATCGGCACAGGCCCAAGATATTGACAACTTCGCAGGACATTACGGTCCTGAATTCAATGTTAATGCAAGTTCATTTAAAATAACCTATACTATTGATCCTTGTACGGCTAATCCTCTTAGTTCACCTACATGTGCTGGCTATGCAGATGCATTTTACAATCAACAATGCACTGCTAATCCATTGTACGATTCAGGTTGTCCAGGCTATGCTGCCGCTTATTTAACGCAACAATGCAACAGTAATCCACTGTATAGTACCAGTTGTCCAGGATACACCACTGCATATTACAATCAACAGTGTACTTTAGATCCACTATATGATAAAGGTTGTACAGGTTATGATCAGGCATATTTTGATAAACAGTGTCTAGAAGATGGCACATCAGATCCTGGTTGTCCAGACTATTTCATAGCAATGTGTAAAGCAGATGCATTATACAATATGGCTTGTACAGGATATGCAACTGCTTACTTTGATCAACAGTGTGGTTTAGATCCGCAGTACGATCAGGCTTGTGTTGGATACGTAGATCTTTCAGGTAACGACGGCGACTTTGTGGTTCTTGATCCTGTGATAAATGATGCTATTACAGTTGAACCTCCAGTGGTGGTTGTAGAAACACCGGTGATAGTAAAAGAGACAGTTGTTGAAGAAACACCAGTTGAAGAAGTAATAGAAGAGGTAGTCATTGTTGAAGCAGTGCCAGTTGATCCAGTAAAAGCAAAAACTAAAAAGATAAAACAAATACGTGAAGAAATCACACAGTCCTTGGCTGATAAAATGAGTACGGCGGCTAGTTTTGAAGTACAACAACAGATACAAACACAATTGATCAGCATGATTGGTTATGTTCCAAACTATGCCAAATATAACAAAGCAAAACTATACGGCGGTGAACTACAAGAAGAAGTTAATCTAAAGGGCGGACGCATAGTGGATAATGCATTTGCAAGATGGTTTGTAAACGATCCTAACTATGAACGTTTAGAAGCATTACAATACAATTTAAAAGGAAATTAAAATGGCAGAAATAGAATATGGTGGTATTAAAGTAGGAGGTTCAAAACTATTATTAGTATTGCCTATAGTAACCACACTTGGAGGCGGGCTATGGGCTGGTTTTGAATTCTACAAAGACTACAGAGATATGAAAGCAATTATCTCTAATATAGATACACAAAAGATAGAATCACAACAGAGGCTAATTAATCAGCAACTAGCAGATGCGATAGACTACTCACGTGATATTAAAAATGGGCTACGTGAAGACATTGTAAGACTTGAACGCATTGTTGACAAAGTAGAAGATGATATGAACAAATTGGAAGACAAAACACGCACCTATGTTGACGATGCTGAAGAACGCTTTGATACCAAACGTGACGCACTGTTGAACCAATATGTTGCACAAAAGGATTTGTTGGTAAGCAAGGTTGAACAACTTAAGAAGTACATGGACAACAAACTGCAACGTGCATTGGATAATCCTCTTGCTAAATAGATGATGGAACCATCACAAGAATACTACGACGCAGTAGCAAAAGGCACACACTTTCAAGAAACTCAAAGTGCTTGGGCAGGTGCTGACAGTAAAAACTATATTGAACAAATACAGTGTTTACGAAAGCATCACCAAGCGAAAACACTGTTGGATTATGGTTGTGGCAAAGGTGAACAGTACACACTTAAAACTCCACCATTTGATCAACGTTGTGGATTTACCAGCAGTTACCAGTATGATCCATGTGTAAGTTACTACAGTGAACCACCACGCAGTAACAGAAAATTTGATGCTATCGTCTGTTTACAAGTTATAAGACACATACCCAATCAAGACATAGTATGGCTAAAAGAATATTTTGAACGCACTGCAAAGAAGTTTGTGCTTATTGGTGAATTTGATCCTACGTTTAAACAAAAGCCAAAGAAAGTTACTAATAGTGATTCAGAAAGTAGAACCATAGACTTTTATCGTGAGGCGTTTGCAGACTGGAACAGTCCAGCAGAACTATACTTTCATTGGCGTAAACATCAATGTGAACACACACGTAAAGACAATGATAAAATTATAAATATCATGTAGTAAATGGAGAGCTAGAATGGCAGAAGAAATCAAAGAAGCAGGTTTTCATCCAGCAGATACAAACGGTGATGGAAAAGTAACTAAAGCAGAACAAGCAATGTATTTAGAGTTCAAACGCAAAGAACTAGAAGATGCAGACGCTATGCGTGATGCACAACGGAGTATGGCTTGGTTTGCACTGTTTGGAATGTTACTGTATCCATTTGCAGTAGTGTTAGCAGTGCTTATAGGACTTACAGAAGCAAGCAAGATACTTGGTAGCATGGCAAGTGTATACTTTGTATCAGTTGCGGCTATTGTGGCTGCCTTTTTTGGCACACAAGCAATGAACACCAAGAAAAAGTGACCCACACATACTATGCAAGTGAACCAGTTGTAGACAACTTATACTTTGTAAACATACCTAAATGTGCAAGCCAAACTGTGCGTGCATGGGCAGCACAGATGACAACTAAGGATGCAGACATAAAAGAACCGTTTAGGTTTTGTATCTTACGTGAGCCCTGGGGCAGACTTAAAAGCACGTTTGCATATGGGTGCGGCGCAAGATACAGTTATAATTTTACTATTGATATGATCGGTGACTGGTATTTGGGTAACCCGCCTAAGAACCCAACACACCAACAGGCTGACCTATTAGTACATTTTGGTACACAACAATCATTTGTGAATAATGCACCATGTGCAGTTGACCATTGGTATCACACTGGCATGATGCGTGAGCTACGCAGTGACCTAAGTGCTATAAGCGGATGTCACGTAGGCTGGCAAGAAGAGAATCGCAGTAACTACACACAAGATTTTACAGTTGATTACAACAGATGGTTTAGTGCTAACGAATCCGCACTTGAAGCAAAGTTAGCAGATGATATAGAATTATACAGTTCGCACGGTTTTTCTTAGTTCTGTTTTAACACGCCAAATAAACTTATCATCGAAGAATAAACGTTTGTTGTAGTCAGCAATTTGCTGACAACCATCCCATATCCATTTTTGGTATTTTGCACTTGAATTGTTTATTCTACGCATTTCTTTTAGAACCATATCCATGCGTTTCAATGGGCCTAGTTCCTTATCATAACTTTCGTTTATGTACGGCTGAAATGTTTTGAATCCATATTCTTGTATTTTTTCTAGTGTACCAGGGCCGCTTAATACCATAAACGGATGTCCGCATGCTAATGGACGCAGTGTTTTTTCTGTAAGATGTATGCGTTGATCATATACAGTTTCAAGAACAATGCTACAATTTGTACGTGCAAAATCTTCCCAATTATAGGTAGCACTACTAGAACTTGTTATGTCTTCCTGATAAGGATTGTAATCAGCATCTCCTTCAATAGGTGGTATCATATTTCTATCTATACTTCCTAATTGTACATTATCTATATGAGCAAGATGTTCTAAGAATATCTTTCTGTAGGCACGTTTGCCTGTTGTATCTCTTGCATATACTAAAAAGTTTGCCACAATGTCTTGACTTTGCCTTTGTAGTCGTGTATCATAACGAGCAAATCTGTACCAGTCAACTGCAATAGGAGCATGTGCCCACCAATAAGCACATTTAAATAAGCCAGTTCTTTCATATTTTAGTACTTCAGGAGAGTTTACTTCACTGTGTAGCAATGTCCAATAGTCTTGATGCATAGCAGGTTGTAGCCAACGTAGGTTTAAGTTCGTGGTACCTTTATCGAGATGTGCTTTTATTATATCACGTAGCACAGGGTAAAATGTATCTAACTGTTCTACAAGATTAGTATCGTTATAAAGGTCATAATCTAAAGGCTCTTGGTCATGACATAACAATACTGGTACATCTTTGTAGTCTATATCGGGAGAATCGTCTTCAATGTGGTTTATAACATTTGAGAATGCTTTATGTCCCCAAGGATGAAAGTGTTTCACCAGATACTTGTTTTCTAAGGCCTGGGCCACAAAATTGTATAAATTATTAGTAGGAATAGACATTCAGAAAGGTTACCTTAAATGAGAATTGGATTTGTTGGTCTTGGAAAACTTGGACTTGACTGTGCCGAAGTAATGGCTGAAAAATATACTGTGCATGGTTATGATATTTACCCACGTACATCGGACAGTGTTAAAGTTTGTGCAACACCACAAGAAATGATTAACAACAGCGATTGGATTTTTGTTGCAGTGCAAACACCACATGCAGAAGGCTATGATGGCAGTATACCAAGTTCACATATGGAACCAAAAGACTTTGGACATGACGCAGTCAAAGATGCTATAAAAATGGTTAACGAACATGCTACTGAACCAAAAAAAGTAGTGTTAATATCAACTGTATTACCTGGTACAACACGCAGACACTTTTATTCAATGTTGGATAGCCAACACCAGTTTTTATATAACCCATACTTGATTGCTATGGGCAGTGTGAAATGGGACTTTGCCAATCCAGAAATGGTAATGATCGGCACTGAAACAGGCGATCCGACAGAGATGGAAGACCTCATTGAGTTGTACCGTCCATTGATGCGTAACAATCCAAGATACGTGACTGGAACCTGGGACGAGTGTGAAAGTATAAAAATATTTTACAATACGTTTATCAGTGCTAAAGTAGGACTTGTTAACATGATACAGGACTTTGCACTAAAGATAGGTAACATAAACGTTGACGTCGTTACAGACGCTCTAGCACAAAGTACAATGCGTATTATGGGTCCTAAGTATATGACTGCAGGCATGGGAGACTCAGGTGCATGTCATCCAAGAGATAATATAGCACTGCGTTGGTTAGCAAAAGAATACGACATTGGCTATGATATGTTTGATACTATTATGGGTGCTAGAGAAGTACAAGCAAAGAACCTAGCAGACTTTTTAGTTGAGAATGCAGACGGTAAACCTATTGTGATACACGGTAAAGCATACAAACCTGATGTGCCTTTTTGCATAGGAAGTTATAGTACACTGATTGGATTTTATATAGAAGAGCAAGGATTATCTGTTAAATACATTGACCCAATTGCAGACAACCCAAAGGACGTAGTTGCCACAATAGACGAACCATCAATTATATTATATGCACATAACAGATACATCACATATGGGTATACTGGACAGTATACCAAGGATGATACTTTTTATTGCGATATACCAAAAGGTTCAACTATAGTTGATCCATGGAGAAACTTGCCAAAAGACATGGAAGGCATCAAAGTAATACATTATGGAAACACAAGAACACAGTAACTGGTACTCTGGACATACGTATCCAGTATGGGCAGATGCATACAAAGACCTAATGTATATCAACGAACCATTCAATGACAAAGTCAGTTTAAAAGAATGGCGGGACCTAGGATATACTCAAACTAAATTTACTGGCGATATGTACGATATGCGACAGGAGGAACCTGAATGGATGCACCTAATAAGAAATGTGTTTGATTGGCGTTTCTTTAGTTGGAGTGTGTATCGTATGAATCCAGGGACAACATTGCCCATGCATGGTGATACCTATGCTAGATTTCGAGAGTTGTATTCATGGGATGGTGACATACATCGTGCAGTCATCTACATGGAAGACTGGCAAAGCGGGCACATAAGTGAATGTGAAAATACTGTGATCACAAACTGGCGTGCTGGTGATTACATAGTATGGAAAAATGATACACTACATCTGGCTGCCAACGTTGGTAAAACACCTAGGTATACCCTACAAATAACCGGAGTAATCGAGTGAAAATAAGAAGTTTCAACGAGTGGGACCAACTTCGAGAATGCTATGTTGGTGTTGCTGATCATGCGAACTGGCCCAGTGAAGACCCTGTGTTTGCTAACGAGAGTGAAAAGACACTGTGGAAAGAAACACCAGTGCCTAGCGGACCTGTGCCAGATTGGATTATAGAAGAGGCGAACGAAGATCTTGATAAATTAGCAGAAATACTAGAAAAACAAGATGTCAAAGTCAATCGTCCAAGTACTGCACTTAACTTTCAAGGATTAGGTGGCATGTATAACTATTGCCCTCGAGATAGATTTTTAATAGCAGGTAGAGAAATACTTAACCCAGCAATGATGTATCCATGTAGGCAAATGGAACAGTTGTGCTACAGAGATATGCTCAAAGACAATATTGTAAAAGATATGCCTTTACATCAAGGAATGGTATTGGACGCCGCTAACATATGTAGACTGGGCAATGACTGGGTGTATTTAGAATCAGATTCAGGAAATCAGCAGGCATATGAATGGCTTTGCGAGCAGTATCCAAATATTAATATTGAAAAAGTAAACTTCTACGCAGGTGTACACATTGATTCAACAATAGTTCCTCTTAGACCAGGACTTGCAATATGCAATAAACCAAGAGTAAAAAGCAAACGTTACTTGCCACCATGCATGAAGGACTGGGAAATTATTTGGGTCGACGATTGTGTTGCCAGTGTGTTTTACCAATATCCATATGCAAGTAAATGGATTGGACTTAACATGCTGGTTGTTAATCCTACCACAGTTATAATGGATACGGCACAATTAGAGCTAAGTAAAACACTAGAGAAAAAAGGTTTTACAGTTATACCTCACACCCTAAGACATTCACGTACACTTGGTGGAGGACATCACTGCGTAACACTTGATACCTGGAGAGAAAGTAGGCCACATGCTTAAAGAAGATGCAGTTGAAAAATTAGTACAAAAAGAAGTAAAACTACAAGTTGAAAGACAAGTAGATCAAGCAATCAACGATCCTGAATGGGTAATTGAACTAGAAAATAAGATTACTAAATTTGTACAAGATAGAATTGTAGCACGTTTTAGCAATATTAGTACTGTTCCTGATCTAGTTGAAACAGTCAGTTCCAGTGTTGGAAAAATGTTTGCGGATGGATTTGTTCCAAACATTGAACATATGGTAGACAACACTCTTTTGGTTCAAGCAGTTGACCAAGCAATTGAACGTCTTGTAAACAAAACAGTTGACCAATTGGTATTTGATCCAAACTGGATACAAAAAATTCACACACAGATTGCACGTGAGACTGGCGACAGAATACGTAAAGGACTTAAAGAAGAAAATGTACGTGGAATCCTGCGTGAAGTCGTGCTTGAAAATACCAGCCTCATACACGAAGATCTTAATAGAGAACTAGTGATTGAAAAAGGAATAGTGGTTGTAAAGAAACATTTAGCAAGTGAAACACTAAGCACCGACGGTGATGTTAATGTCGGAGGAGCCTTGGTTATAGATGGTGATCTTGCAGTGAAAGGACGTATAAGTTTAAGCAATCCTAGTTTTAAGGAACTAAGTGACACTATTGAAAAGAATGCTATAGATAAACTGAAAACTGAATTTATAGATGAGACTTCAAATACAATTAGAGAACAAATACAAGACGGACTAAATGTAAAAAATATATTGGTACGTGGTGAAAGTTTAGTTGATGACAATAAACTAAGCAGTGCAATTACAAAAACAGGTATACAAGAACTAGGCACACTTAAGAGCCTTACAGTCGGCTCAGAACTTAAAGTTGATAACAAACGTGTAGGAATCAACACAACTGCACCTCGCAGTGCTTTAAGTATCTGGGATAGTGAAATTGAAATTGACATCGGAAGGCGAAGTCAAAATACTGCACAAATTGGAACTAGTAAAGCACATGATCTTAGTTTTATAACTAACAACCAAGAGCAACTTACAATAGATAAAGACGGTTTGGTCAGTGTAGGCAAATTACGTGTTGGCAGAAATAGAATAAGCACTCATAGTGGCACACCAGGTTGGAGCGGAGCAAAAGGCGACGTAGTATTCAACTACAATTTTAAACCAGGCGAAGCATTTGCATGGATATGTCTGGGTGATTATCGTTGGCAAGAACTAAAGTCAGCATAATGGAAGTAGCATGGGTATTAAGTGAAGACTATGTTGATCCTATAGTCAAGTCAGAAACAATCAAAGACATAGGCACAACTTGGGGTTCATGGAAGACATGGCGTAGTTGGAGTACAGATAATGTACTGTGTGCTGACAATGTCAAAGCACAGGATTTAATTAAACGTGCATTTCACAGTGTGTGTAATTTTTATATCCCTCAACAGTCATATGCACTTCTCAATCGTCCGGCAGGTGTTAAAGTATTTGATGGTGACTTTCCAGATGATTTTTCTAAGCAAGAAGACGTTATTAGTATGCATCTATGCAGTCATAGTGAACTAGTATTATGCATGGGTTTTGATTTACAGGAAGTAACTGAAACAGAACCTAAAGCAAAGTTTCTTGCAAAAAGTTATCTTGCTGCCATACGTGGCGTAGTAAAAAACAATCCAAACACACAGTTTGTTTTTATTGATCATCCTAATGAATTAGACAAAAGTTTTGAAAATTTAGAAAATATCTCTTGCGATAGTTACGAAAATGTGTTACAATTACTTACGTAATTAGGAGATATATATGACTGCACGTGTCGGCTTTTGTTGCAAGTATCTACATCCAGATCAAACGCAAAAACCTAAACTACTAGAAGAAATACAACGTCCGCTTACAGAAAAGTGTACAACAGTCGCATGGCTTAATAGACAAACTGTTAACGAAGCAGAACAAAGACTGTATGACATTATGCAACACAACATGCAAAGTGCATACAATCTTGTTGAATATGTAGGTAACCTCAAGCCTGGCTTGCGTATGTGTCGGTTAGGCAGCAATCAATTGCCTATGTACACACAACCTGATTGGCGTTACTTTTGGCAACAACCAGATATACGTGAAAAACTAGCACAAGGTTATGCAAAGGTAGGTGAACTGGCAAGGCAACTAGGTGTACGTCTTAGTTTTCATCCAGGACAGTTTACAGTCCTTGCCAGTGACAATCCAGACATTGTAGAACGTAGTATAGAGGAGTTTGAATATCATGTTGACATTATCCGATGGATGGGCTTCGGCCGCCAATTCCAGGACTTTAAGTGCAACGTCCATATATCCGGTAGACAAGGTCCTGCCGGTATCAAAGCAGTGCTCGGAAGACTTTCTCCGGAGGCGAGAAATACTATTACAATTGAAAACGACGAGAACAAATGGGGTCTTGACGCAAGCCTCGAACTTGCCAAAGATGTTGCACTCGTTCTCGATATACACCACCACTGGGTTAATTCAGGTGAATACATTGAACCGACCGACGATAGATGTTCTCGCATAATTGATTCGTGGCGTGGTGTTCGACCTGCATTGCATTATTCAGTTTCGCGTGAAGACATACTAGTAGACCATGACCCTCATGTGCGTCCTGATATGAACTCACTGCTTGAACAAGGCTACAAGAAACAAAAACTACGTGCTCACAGTGACTTCTACTGGAACCATGCAGTAAACGAGTGGGCCGCTAGATTCAGCGAACAGTGGGATATACAATGTGAGAGCAAGTGCAAGAATCTTGCCAGTCATGAATTTTACAACAACTATGTGGAATAAAAATGAACGAAGAAATACAATATATTTTAACCAAAGAACACGGTAGACAGTTAGATACAGTAGAGTTAATAGCCAGTGAGAACTTTGCAAGTGAAGCAGTTATGAAACTTTGTGGCAGTGTGTTTACCAACAAGTATGCAGAAGGCTATCCGGGTAAACGTTACTACAACGGTTGTGAAAACATGGATCTAATTGAGCAACTGGCAATTGACAAACTATGTGAGTTGTACAACTGTGGTTTTGCAAACGTCCAGCCCCACTCAGGAGTAAATGCAAACACGGCAGTTTATCAAGCATTTATGAAACCAGGTGATGTGTTAATGGGTATGGATCTAGCCAGTGGTGGTCATTTATCACATGGAGCACCTCCTACACTAAGTGGTAAAGTTTACAACGCAGTAACATATGGTGTAGATGAACGTGGACTGTTAGACTATAATCGTATAGAAGGTTTAGCAAAATTAAACCGGCCCAAAGTGATTGTTGCTGGTGCTAGTGCCTATCCAAGACAAATAGACTGGAGTGCATTTAGACGAATTGCTGATAGTGTAGGAGCATTTCTTGTAGTAGATATGGCACACTACAGTGGATTGATAGCAGGTTGTGCATATGATTCACCTTTGCCTTATGCAGATGTAGTGACAAGTACAACACACAAAACACTACGAGGTCCTAGAGGCGGTATGATACTGTGGAACAATCCAGATTACACACGTAAAATTAATAGCAGTATTTTTCCTGGTACACAAGGTGGTCCATTGATGAATATCATTGCCGCAAAAGCACAATGTTATACAGAAGCACTACTTCCTAGTTTCGAACAGTATGCAGATCAAGTTGTAAAAAATGCTCAAGCAATGTGTTCAGTATTTGAACAAAAAGGCTTTCCTGTACAAACCGGAGGCACTGACAGTCATATTATACTGATGGATCTGAGTGCCAGTAAATACAGTGGCAGGCAGGCTGCAGACATATTAGAAGAAAATAAAATTACTGTAAACAAAAACGGAGTGCCAAATGACCCAAGAAACTTTGTAGAAACAAGTGGTATTAGAATTGGAACTGCCGCTGAAACCACACGTGGATTAGTAGAAGAAGATTTTAAGAAAATAGCACATAAAATATGTAATTTATTAGGATAAGAAACATGCGTAGATATATAGGAAGTTTTATATTTTTTGCATTAGGTGCATTCTTTTTAGCACATGATCTAATGCATGATATGAGTCACGGTGCTAAGTTTTTAGGACTTAGCGAAATGACCTACATGTGGATAGCAATGGGTGCGGTCCACCTATTAGTTAAACCATGCTATTGTAGGAATTGTAACAATGGATAAAGATTTTTTTAACGAACCACCAAAAGACAAAGTAGTGTATCCAACTGTAAAGTTATGGCACTTGTTTGCATTTTTTGCAATAGCACTACCATTAGCATATTATTTTAAATAGGAGACGACATGTATCAAGGAAACGGACATATTTGGCAAGGAAGATTCAACTGCGTAAGCGACTTCATGCACAGGTACAAGCCTGAAGGGACTATCAACGGCGGAAGACCAAGCCAAGAGTATAGAAGTGAAAGACGTAACACTGCTAGACTTAGTTATAGAATGGCTAAAAAAGCATTAAAGGCAGGTTTAGTTAAAAACTAGAATGTCACACTATTACGAAAAAAATGCATACACTGTTGAACAAATTGCAAAAATGCAATCAACAAATTCACCAACAATTGTAGTAGAAGATTTTATCTCTCAAGATGAGCTTGTTGAACTTAGAAGTATGATTGACACCATCGAATATCCTGAACATGGTAAAATTAGCAAGTATTCTGGCAGTGCCTACGAACACGAACCGCATGGTCCTCGAATAAAAGAACTATTACATACAAAGTTGCAAGACTATATAGGAAATTATCAGTTGGACTTTTTTGCATGGCAAGAAGCAATCATTCCTTGGAACATACATGCTGATCTTAGATGGTATGCAGATAAAATACCACATAAAGTTATCCTGATACCATTGGATGTAATTGATGAAACAGGCGAATGGGCTACCACTTATAGTCTTACGTTTAAACAAAGGAACTATCTTCGATCATTTGGAAAAAAATTTCAAGAAAAAAGTAAACTAGGAAATCATAAGCAGAAGTGGTTACGACCAATTGATCATCCAAACGTAGAAGGATGCATTGAGGGATATAGTATTGATAAAGAAACATGGCGTGAATATCTTAGCCATATACCGTATGAAAATATAGAAGGTTTAGAGATTGATAAAATTTATAAATGGAAACCGGGTAGTACAGTAATATGGGATGCCAATCAACTGCACTGTGCAGACAATTTCCTAGCACGTAATCTTAAAACCAAACGTAGTATGGTGATACACACCAATCAGTTTTAGACGATTCTTTTAGCACTGGAATTGATTGCAAATCTTCCAAACACTCTCACTGCATAATAACAAGCATACTTCTTCCATCCTGCAACTGCTGGTTCTGTTACATGCATGCCTTCTAAGAAGATTGCATCAGCAATCTTTCTATATGCTTCTCTTTCTTTTTTCGTTGCAGGTCCTTCTTCAGCGGCTGCTGACTCATTTACTGCCTTATACTGTGTGTTTATTTTTTCATACATGATATCATGTACTACTGCTGGTCTTGCAACGTCAAAAGGTGCAATAAATGCCCAGATAGCTCTTGGAACACTAGCCATATCAGTTACATACTCAACTGGTATAGTAATAACATAAGCATCAGTTTTGTTATGATTTCGTACCTTTACTCCACAGTGTCTCAGCATTTCTGCTTGGTCGTCGGTGAGTAGATCACTATGAAACTTTAGATCTTCTAATAGTGTCCAATTCCTCGGTGGATTAAACTGTGCTTTCATTAACGATTCAAAATGTGCCATTTTCGCTCCTTTGTGTTGACAGTGTATTTATTTGTTCCTAAACTTATAAAAAGGTTGACTTAATACTATTCTGTGTTATTATATATGTATAGTTAGAAACAAGGGGTAATAAATGGATATCGTACTACAGGTAATTGGTTTTATTGCAATAGCATATGTGTTGGTAAAGTTTTTTCCAGCAATACTAAGTGCAGTATTTAAGTTGAGTGTGATTGTAATAGCATTGATATTTGTATGTATTGCAGTAGGTGTTTATATGAGTGATTGGACTTGGAGTGCAAATTATGTTTAAAAAATTAGCCATTCTAGGCGTAGCAACTGCCTTAATAAGTTGTGGTACAACCAACAGAGCTTTAGCAAATGATATTTTTACACAGGCTCCAAAGATAGACTATAATCAAATTTTCACAGAAACAACCATTGTAATGGGTGTTTTAAACCTTTTAAAAGAAAAGCCATATGTTGCTCCAGTAAATAAGACTCCAAAGTTTTATGATCATAAACAGAATGATGCCAGGCTTGATAATGTAATCAATGGGTTTCCGCATAGAGCATTTAACGTAACTATTGCTAGACCAACTTTCCCAAACAGAAACAGACGCACGTATATGAATATACAGTTTGTGGTACGTTGGAACCAACAGTACATAAGCGAACTATACAATGCAGTGGCTGCCAGTAGTAATCCAGGTGGTAAAGGCTTTGCAAAGTTTATAAACACAAAACATTGGACCACACCTGGCTACGACGTTCAACTTGATATGACCAGTTCAAATAAACTAATGAGAGGCTTGTACAGAGCAGGACCACAACTGCAAGTCGTCGTTGGAAATAGAAGCCTAGGTTGCTTTGACTTGCCAGAACTAAGCGGACTTACACAGGGTTCAAGAATGGCTAAAAATAAAATGGTACAACCAAATGGCAACGGCACAATTATCAATGGCTGGTTAGAGATACAAAGTCATATAGAACTAGAAATTACAAGAGCTGATGCACATAATATACACAATGCTAGAATACATGTTGTGAATATTAATCAGTGTAGATAGAATCCCCTAGAGTCGGCCCTTACATACTTAAATGATAGAAGGGTCGGCTATCAACTTCTTGTCGTTGGCACAACTGATATTTGAGGATATGGTAATCGAATATCTTTTACGGAAGTTATATAAACAGTGTCAGCGGCTAGTCTCATACCAGTTTTAATGAGTTCATCAGCATCCTTGAAATATACCGTTTTATTTTTTGGCAAATCAATATATAATACACCTTCATCTTTTTTCTTTGACATATAGTAATTAAAACTTGCCTTAGAATATTCTTGTTTTGCTTTGCCAACGTCACCACTTACCAAGGCACTGATTATTGGTTTCACATCTAATCCATTAAAGATTAAGCTAATCACCTTTTCAACTTTATTGATAAAAGTTTGCTTATCTTCAGCTTCGTTATATATCTTAACTAAGCTGTTTATGTTTATACCACTCTGAGGTATTTTCCAACCTAAGTCTAAGGTGTACTGTGTTAGGTCGTTTGCGGCTGCTTCAAATCCAGGACCTGGACGTACATCTTGATCGGTAAATCTACCTGCACCTCCGTCGGTTGTTTTGACTTCGATATCTCTTCCGTCAATGTCTAAGTCCCCTTTGCCTTGTTGCTTATTGATTGATTTACTAAGCACACTTAGGCCAAACTCGCCTTTACCTTGTCCTAATGCGTCAATCCGCATAACATCATCGACTAGTTCTTTAATTGCAGGATTAGTATTGTACCCTCTAAAAATATCAGCAAATGTAGCAGGTTTACTGGTGTCAAGTAACCGACCGCGATCTACAATCTTATCTTCTCTCCAAGCATTAAATAATCCGTCTCTTTGAGCTGGTGTCATTTCCATACTCATTAAATATCGTGCTAATTGTTTTTGTGCTGCATCTACTGTTGGATCATTGATTGATTTAAGCTCACCATTGATAATACCGATACGTCCGCCTGCATTGACATACTTGAGTAGATCCTCAATCTCAGCAAGGGCTTTCTGTGTTGCATTATCTGCAGGAAGTTCTTTTATCTTTGCCGCAATAACAGATTTCATACTTTCAAAGTCAGCATCTTCACGTAAAATTTCTTTTATTAACATGTCATGGTCCTAGTTTCTTATGACTGTATTTATTGTAGATAACAGCTATTATAACATAATAGAACCGGTGCCTAAATACTATACTGGCTTAAACAACAGTCAGTAGAAAAGGAGGTATCATGGATATCTTAGCAAAAATAAAAGGATGGGCAAATGCACTAACGGAGGTAGCAGTTTCGCTCCTCGCATTAGGCATTGTACTTGAAGTTCTTGTGAACGGAAAAGGTGTTCCATTCTGGCCTGATATTGCAATCATTGCAAATGTACAAAACATTATAGCAGGCTTTTCAGCACAAGGACTAGTAGGCCTTGTTGCTATATGGGTACTATATCATATATACAAATCAAAATAACAATATAATATAGCTACTCACACATTAGGTGTAGACAAACTTTTCTGACGATTGTTTTCTACACCTTTTTTATGCTTGTTTGAGAAAGAGTCCTAAACGTTTTTCGGGCACACAGTATATGTCAGCAACGGCTCTACCAGGGTATTCACTCTGAGCTTTTGCAATCAAACTGGTATTATTAGCACGTACAAACTGTACACACTGGTTGGGTTGCATAAACTTTGGCTCTTGTATAATATACAAGTCTTCACCAAGGTCGGCAGTTGCCATCATTACTAATACTATTAAAAACGTTTTCATAATTGTACTTAACTTAAAAAGTCATTTTCTTCATCAGTGTAGGGCCACATTATATTGCAGCCGGTAGACTTGATAAGAATACTAATCCTAGTATTGAAATTAATGTTGCTACGCCAGTTGCGCCTTTAACAAAATTTACCATTTATTTTCCTCCCTTGTTTCATAATACAACTCCATGGTTGCTAATTCTCTATCTGCTCTTGCTTGTCCAATATGGATGCAAAAATTGCTTATTGCTCTAAGTATACTCATTAGAACTGACCTCTTTCTAATTGATCTCGTGTTAATCCAATATCTTTAAGTTCTCTATCACTGAGATATGCAAGTGCTTGTCTAGTTCTGTTTTCGATCATACGTTGTTTAATCTTACCAGTTGCTATTGCATAACCTGTAATTAGTGTTCTAAGTACTGATTCCATTGAACTCATTGTATTCATTACTAACGCAGTCATTTTATAATCCTAACTTTCCCATTGTTGTGTGTAATCGTCTCATACGATACTCTAAATCACATAAGTCTGCACTCTGTGACAGATACTTCTCTTGTGGTGATCTTGTGTCAAACATCTTACGAAACATTGCCACAAGGTTTTTAGATAGCTTTTTTGCCATTTTTTTCTCCTAGTTAATGTTATATGCTTGAGGGGAGCAATACCGCGGTCTGGTTCCCGCCGCCACTTGGTCTTTCCCAGGTGCCTTGTAACAGTTTCTTGCTACATTTTTATTTATACAAGGCAAAAATCAAAAACCAAGTTTTTTGGCTATTTAAGAGCCGTTTTTTGTAAAAACAGTCTTGCTTTTTTAGCACTAATCGACTTGATTTAATTTTATTACACTATATCTAGCATGAATGCAATTTTATTATTCTTTTTATATAAAAAGGTTGACAATAGTGTAGACTGTGTTAATATGTATATACAGTTAGAAAATAGGAGAACTGCTTATGTATATGTTAAAATGTTTAGTATCGCTTAAAAGTTGTGTCGTACGTGACGTTGTTTGTAATCCAAACAGTACTGTTCCAATGTCTTTTGCCACAAAAGATTCTGCAACAAAATATGCTGAGGAGCATGTGCTAAACAAGCCGTTAGCAAATATTGCCAATGCAAATAAAGTATTTGGGTTTCAACCTGTACCTTATAATGCAAAACCTAACTTTGAACTAGTTGCTTAACTAGTTCTTACCTAAAGTAATAAAAAGGTTGACAATATCGTAGACTGTGTTATGCTGTATGTACAGTTAGAAAATAGGAGAACATTACATGACGCTTAGAGAAAAAATTGTAGAAGAAGCCCTTTGTACAATGTCAGTTGAAAAAGCATATATTCAAATTGGTTATATGTTAGCAAAAACACCAGCCAATGGTGAAGAGATTACTGTGCCAGAAATTATTAAAATTGTAAAAAACATTCATAACCAAAAGTAATAAAAAGGTTGACAAAGAGTAATAGTGTGTTATACTGTATGTACAGTTAGAAAATAGGAGAAGTAAATGGCATATGTAAGTCAAGAAACAAAAGCAAAGTTAAGCCCAACAATCAAAGCAATTCTTAAGAAGTATAAGATGAAGGGCACTATTGCAGTAAAGCATCACTTTAGTTTAGTAGTTAATCTACAAAGTGGTCCAATTGATTTTGATCATAATGATTTTACCAGTGTTAACGTTTACCATATTGATGCTCATTACACAGGTGTTGCTAAAGCATTCTTAACAGAATTACTAGCCGCTATGAAAGGTCCAGATTGGTTTGATAAGTCTGATATCCAAAGCGATTATTTTCATGTAAGTCATTATACAGATATCAATGTTGGTAAATGGAACAAGCCGTATGTACAGGTGGCTGCATAATGTATAACATGAAACTAAAAGGTGCAACCACTGTACTCAACAAAGAACGTGTGTTCCTAGGATTAACAATGAAAGAATTGTTGATCTTTATTCAACGTAATCCGTATGCTTTTCCAGACAGAACAATACAAGCATACAAAGTTTATAACCAGGGGGCAGCATAATGTCTTTAGCAGAAGTTTTATTTTTAATTGCTATAAAAGCTAGCGACAGTGTTATTGCATTGCCGTACATTTTTACATAAAGGGGAATACTATGGAATATGTAATTTTAATTGGAGCAACTGTTGTTGCTGCCGTGTATGCAAGTGGAGCAGTAATCATATGATGAACGAAATTGTGTTGGAAATCAATGAGCTTGAAGAAGCTGTTGACAAACTAAAACTAGTTGATGCTCCTGAAGCTTTTGTAGCAATTAGAACAATTGATGTTATGATTGAACGTAAAAGATCACAGCTAGAAGCATTTGAAAGAACTGCCAATGAAAATTGATGTATATCTAAAATGGATAGCAACTGGTACACTTATTGTTGGTTCATTTGTTAACAGTGCCTTTCCTGAATTATTTCCTGTTGGTCCGATAATACTTGCCGTTGGCGGCTTAATTTGGTTAGTAGTAAGTTGTTTATGGCGAGAATGGAGTCTAATCATTACGAACAGTGTAATGAGTGCAGTCGGCTTGCTTGGGCTTGCCTATTATTATTTGTCCTAAACGGTTTGAAGTTATCTTATTTTAGTGTATAATAAACGAAAATAAATAGGTATACAATGGAAATTTTTATTATATTTTTAGCAGTGATAGTAGGCTATTTTGTATATGAATACTATGCATACAAAAGAGAAATGAAAATAAAAGCAGCTTTGTCTCACTTTATGGAACGTATAGTAATTTGTATAGTAGAAGAACGTGACGGTCAGTTTTACTTGTATCACGAAATTACAAAGCAGTTCTTAGCACAAGGAAAAACTGCACAGGAAGTTTACAACAATCTTCCAAAAGACAATAGGTTTTACCTGAGCATGGATGGACACAGAGAAATACAAGAAGAGTTAAAAGAAATAGAGTGTATGCGATTAAAGTCTACCTAAGTAGGCCAAAGAAATCAGGGTTAGCAACAAAAGACGGTTACTTTATGGAAACTGTCTTGCAAAAGAACTATTATCTAATGCGGGACCTAGAAGATAGTGTGGTTCATGTGTACACAAGAAAAGAAAAAGCCCAAAGCATGGTTGATTATTTACAGGAACAAAATCCTAAAATGCTAATACAACTAACAGAAGATATACCGGCTCCTGCACTGGCAAGAGCATTGAAGAAGAAAGCAGATGAAAAAGCAAACGAAACCAATGAACCCAATAGCACGAGTGGTTAGAACAATCAAGCCCGCCGTTGTTGCGAGTAAAAAGGGCAAAGGTTCATATAACAGAAAGAAACAAACAATAAAATGAGCACAGGTATAATATTAGGCTTAGGTTTGCTATCAATAGTGATAGCATTCTATATTACACTTAACTTGCCTTATTGGTTATCAATCACACACACCAGGAGACAACCTATGATGAAGTTTATAAAGAAGTTTCACGATCCAAACTATGTTATTATCACACCATGTGTAATGTTATATGCCTATGGTGCTTATGTGTTTATCATGGATGTATTTGCTTGATGGATATCGCGATTAACATAGCAAGTGGCATTGGCTTGTGTTTGTTTTGTGGTGTACTGTATTCTTTTTTATATGATTGGTACAAGGATAGAGAATGGAGACGAAACAACCCAGATGAGCATGACATTATAAGTAGAAAGATAAAAGATGACTTCACCAAATGATTTTATTATAGAGTACAAACTGATTGTTAGGCAAACCAATCAAACAAGATTGCAAATTGTTGAAGTGAACGAAGATCGCGATTATCTAGAGGCCAAAGCAAAAAAACTTGAAGCAGAAAATCCAACGTGGCAAGTGTTTGTTGTAAGAGAAAATTATAACGTTAGTTAGAAAGCAGTAGTGATGGAAAGACATATGGAATATATGAAAAGACGTCTCAGAGAAGAGGCAGAAAAGTGCAAGATAAAAGATGTATTAATGAATCCTCTCGAAGCGAGCAAAAGGATTGTAGCATTAGAAAAAAGATTAGATGAACTCGAAGGAGCCTTAATTGCAGAAAGAACACGTGAAGTTAAACCTGACTGATCGAATAATGATATTCATCACTGCGATGTTTATGTTTATCCATGTAAAACAGTTGTTGGCAAGTGGGCAAGCATTCATGCTGAATGCATTGTTAGGCATATGGATTTCAATGAGTATATTTGATATGTATGGCCGTTGGAGAAGAAAACAACAGTGATTGAACTAGCATCACCTTGTGTAAACATATGCAAGGTAGAGGATGACATATGTATAGGTTGTGGTCGTACATTGGAAGAAATTGCAAACTGGACCTCAATGACAAATGAAGAAAGAAAAAGTATTAATGAGAGATTTTTTAAACAAAAACCCTAATCCTGTAGAACAGGGTCTTGGCAAGCCATTGAATCAATACTTGCATAAAGATCTAATTTTTGATACCGGTGATACCAATGTAAAGTTTAACATTGAAATAGTTGAAGATATCATTGAGAACCAAACGTATGACACTGTAGACTATACCACGAGATCCAATGTGTATACAGATGTGGGTTTTGTAGGTGAAGCAATGAATAACAGTGTTTGGTATCCTACACTGGAACAGACTGTAGAGATATTTGGTGAAGCAACCATAGTGGACACTTTTGGATTTCGTTTAGACACTGTGGTAGGAGCAATAAAATCTAGACTTCCCGGCACAGGGTCGCCATTACACATAGATCGTTATCATAAGATTGCAAGTGTAACCGATCGTATTGGTAGATGGGTAGTGCATCTACAGGATTGGAATTGGGGAGAGTTCTGTCAATGTGATAATAGAATCATGGCAGGTTGGAGTGCAGGAGATGCATATCAAATACCAAACGGTGTGCCGCATCTAGCAGTAAACTATGGTATACGCAATAGGAATTTTTTTAGTGTAACAGGTGAATTGCAATGAACGCCTATCTAATAATATACAGCGAACGTAAGGATCAATGTTGCCCGCCTAGCAGTTACAGGCAGGTTAACGAACGTGTGATACTTGCTGAAAATGAACCATTGGCAGTAGCACAATTACATGGTGAAGGTATTGAAATCAAATCTATTACAAAGACCAACTAGGCTTTACTTTGCCTATGGGGCAAACATGGCACTTGAATCAATGAAGTGGCGTTGTCCACAGGCAGTACCAATAGCACCCTTATACTTACGAGATTGGCGTTTGGTATTTTGTCAACACGCAACAATAGAGCCAGCTAAAGGATCAGTAGTTCCAGGATGCTTGTGGAATATCACACACGAATGTGAACAAAACCTAGATGCATTTGAAGGCTTTCCGCATTACTATACTAAAATGTGGCTAGAACAAGATGGCGATTCATTTATGGCATATGATATGAATCCACCGTTGAGTTATTCAGCACCAGCACCAAGTTATGTAGATCAACTACAAGAGGGCTACTACGATTGGCAACTTAACAACGAATATTTAGACGAAGCACTGTATCATGGAATTGGTTGAAGAATACACACGAGTAATTAAGATTGAAGAAGGTTACCCGTATGCAAAAACCTTATACTTACCCACTGGTGAAATTGATGCAGTTGTAGATTGGTGTAAGCAAGAACTATCACCAGGGTGGAAGTGGCAAATACTCACATCAAGCAGTACCGATACGCCAGGTGTGTATTCTTTCTTTTTCATAGAAGATTGTGATTTTTTTGCTTTTTTATTAAAATATGGTTGACATGTACAAGTTTCTAGTCTATACTGAGTATAACAGTTAGAAAATAGGAGAAGTATATGGGAATGTCAAGTTATGTTTTAGACTTAGAAGATAAGTTTTTAGACACAGTTGCAGACGCAGTAAAACAATCAGAAAACGTCAGTGAGGCACTAGAAATTGCATTGTCAAATTCTAGTATGGTCCCACAGTATAGTGCTAGTGATATTGATGATCTAGTGTGTGAATATTGGAATGAGTTTTGGAGTAAATATGCTTAGAGCAGATTCAAAACTTTGGGTGCCAGTGAGCACAAAATATAATGGCTTTGCTTTTGAACCAACTAAAGGATGGTTAACGAATGCCAACGCCAAAGCATCAGCAGAGCATAGTAGACACACTAACAAAGAAAAGTCCACTGTATCTCGAAACACTGAAACCACAGTTGATGTATGTTAAACAACAGAACTATGGTGTACGTAAACTGTGGAATAGATTAAGTGAAAAAAAATAGGTTGACATCTACCTTAAAGGTGTTATAATAAAGAGGTAAACTTAACTGTTTACATTAACCAAAGTGAGTTAATTCTCACACAACAATAGGAGACTTAAATGTCCAAACTAGAACTAAGGCCAAATCTGGCCGCACGAAACGCGAATCCATTTAGGGTTAGCAACTTTGAAAACGCAGTTGAAAAATTTCAAGCAAAAAAACTGTATGAAGATCTTGATACTCGAATCGAGCCAGTCAAGAAAACTCCCGAAAAAGAAAAAGTTAACAATGCCATTAATGCATTAAAAGCAAGAATAGGTGATGTCACCTATACTGCAGATGATTTTGGTAGACTAGAATTAGTTGAATTCTCACTGTTGGATATCAATATTGATAACCAAAGAGATGTAGACTGGGATCATGTGGCACATATTATTACCACTTTTGATCCTCGAGCAGTTCAGGTTGTTAATACAATTAAATTACCTAACGGTAGATACAGTATACCAGAAGGTATGCATACTGCGGTTGCACTGTATATACTAATGATACAAGGACTTATTCCTGCAGATTATAGAGTAATGTGTAAGGTTGTAGATGCTCTTGTAACAGTGCCTGGCAGTGATATCAAAGGCGAAGCATTTGGTAACTGGTTATTTAGAATAATCAACTACAAAGGCAGAAAAGCAGTTGAGCCTTACTTCATGCATAAGAGCAGAGTAAGTGGTGTTAGAAACTACAGCAGTAATTTAGTTGAAGATCTACATGCTGAAAAGATACAGTCCGTAGTAGAAAACAACAATATGTACTGTCGTCCTGCAATCGAAGCCAGAGGTAGCGGAGCAAAGCCCGGAATGGTAACACACATTGCTGGTCTAAATACTATTGCTGGTTTGGAAAATGATGATTTTGATGAAAGCATTAAAGATTTAGAGTTTGCTTTATCATTACACGATAGACATTTTCCAAATGAAAAAGGCGTAGATGGTGGTTGGATACTTACAATGGGTAGATATCATGCTCATGCTCGTAAGGATAAGATTACCGTTACAAGAGAGTGGCAGGATGCACTTATGAAGTTCTTCAAAGAAAAGTATGCATCACCAACTAAGTTTCATAAAGATTGCAAACGTAGACTAGATCAATTTAATAAGACAAACAATATACCAGGTGGCTGGAACAACAGTTGTTTGGTAAGTGTTTTGATATTAGATTTCTATACCTGGTGTGAAGAAAACAATGAGAACTTTCCACCGCTAGGCGGAAACACAACCAGTAGGTTTGCAGGTATATAATATGAGATACTTGTACGTATGGTCAAACCACATAGGTAAAACCTGTTTTGGAATTACATCAAATGTGGATAACAGACGTAGAAAATATGAAGGTCATTGCGGACATGAAGTCCGCTTTGACCATCTCTACAGTGGACCAGCAAATCATATTGAAGACTTAGAAGATAGAATTAAAAGTGAATTTCATGATTATCTATTTGCCACCACAAGTGGAAAGTACGAATGGATAAACGAAGAAATAAAGACCAGTCAAATAATAGACTGGCTCAATTGGGAAATTGAAAACACCTACAACAATCAAATAACCGCAACTTCTTTATAAAGTGCCTTTGGCTCTCATCTCTGCACGTATTTTTGTAGCACTGATTGATTCAACACTCTTGCCCAAGTCGTGCTCAGTAAAGGTATAACCTACACCTCTACCATAACTTATATCTACAATATTTGGAACAGGTTGTATAATGTATTCAACACCACGTTTGAATCCTGCTTGTTCCAAACCTATTTCAATTTGTGACTCTGCTTCTTTTTGGCTAAATGGATTGTCCTGTTGTACGTTGGTTCGTCCTGCACCTGCATCTCTGCCCACAATGCCTCCTACATCACGTACCATAATGCATACTTGTCCAGTTTCAGCAAGTGCTCTACGAAACAATTCAGTGTGTCCGTCATGCCATGGTTGCCATCTGCCTAGCATTTGTGTAGTTGGTTTTTGTGAGTCAAACATTTTTCTTTCTTTCCATATAATTCTGGACAACTTCCATCAATTGATGTGGTGTGTCGGTAAACCATTCTTTGACATGATAGTCAAAATTTGCTGGCTTTTCAAACATCTTATTTGTGTCTTCAAACCTGCCCTCTTCGATCGTGTCCATCCACACTGTGTAGTCTGGGTCAAATTCTAAACGTGCTGCCTCTGTAGGACATACAAAATCAGCTATTGCAGTTTTGCCTGCTCTTACAACACCATCACTGAGATACTTCATACGCAGTGCCTGACGCATACGTCCTTCAGGTGTAAAGTCCCAATCATCGTAGTGTTGTCTAACTTGGTCTGCATTTATCCAAATGCCGTTTATTAGTTCAGCAAAAGGTTCTGACAGTGTGCTCTTGCCTGAGCCTGGTAATCCAAATATTAGTATTTTCATATTATCTCTTATAAAGTAAACGTGTTGTTCTTGTTTGCATTGGCTAAAAGTTCTCTAGTATGCTCACTTTTCAAACCGGTGATTTGTACTGCTGGTCTTGGATGGTTGCTTGTATTTGCAGTACTGTGTGGAACATTCATCCAATCAAAAGTATGCACTTCTCCAGCACGCCAATGTGAATAAATCAAGTTGCCATAACTGTAGTACTGCCCTGGTTCCCAATCACGTAGCATGATTGTCATTCTTACAATCTGTTCTGGGTCTTCAGGATGTCTTTCCCAAAGTTTATCAATATGCCTGTTGAACATTTGTCCTGTTTTTTGTACGTGTGCTCTAGCATATCTTTTATCTTTGTTGCCATTAGGAATTACGCCCAGGTACTCAATCATACGTGATATTGTTGGGTATTCCTCTAGTTCGTCGCTTACATCAGTTAGTTCTAATTCTTCTGCATTTCCGCCACCTTGTTCAATGTCATAGTTTTCTTCGGGTAGCATAGGTGATTTATATGTTCCACCTTTCAAATGTTTACGTGTGCCCCAATTGATTGGGTGTGTTGTGTGTATTAATTTATCTGTTTCATGTGACCAATCGGCACCAGCGAATCTGCCCAATATACTGTACCAGTCACCAACTTTTTCTTCTTTGTTTATATCAAAATGGTAGTTACTGTGTGCAACTGCCCATTCCCAACTGCTCTTATATTCTTGTGTCATAGTAAGTACATCCATATTAACATTGGTATAATAATTGCAAACTGTGGTAAGAAGTTTAAAATTATTGCCCGTTCATTCCATTTGTATCCAACATAACACCATCCACATGCACCTATCATTTGTAGTATGCTATTCCAAGGAGTTATGCCTGCGACATGCAGTACCATTGCACAAAGAATGATAACTGCACTCGCATATTTAACGTAGAATATCATCAGGTGTTATCTTCGCCACTCTGCGTAAAGTCTTCCGTATAAGTCTTCATCAATAAAATCTATAGTCCATCCAAACATCCTAGCAAACCTATGATGCTCATCAATACTCCAAGGATAGTAAGGTACTAGGTTTACCATTTCATGTTTGTGATCTCTAACTGCCATATTGGATCTCCAGTATATTCTTGCACTTGGTTTGAGAATACTACCAACTTTGGCTATTTGTCTTGTGATGTCGTTTTCGTCTCCGTACTGTATTACGCCAAGGCATATTGCTACGTCAAACAGTTGATCCGGTTCATACTCATCAAGGTCAACACATATATCAGCAGCTGGGTTTACTATATCAATACCAGTTAAATGCTTTATATGTGGTTTAAATTCGTTGTTACCGCAACCCACGTCAATAACAGTTTCGTGGGTTGCGATTTTACTTGCAATAGTCTCACATGAGGAATATCTGTAGGTACTGGTTCTACTTGTCCAATGCTTGCCAAAATATTCTTTTACTATTGCTTTAGTGTTCATTTTTTATTCTGCCGCTACTACTTGTGCGTCATCTGCTTTGGTTGCTTTACTGATTATTACTGATAATGCCGCACTACCAAAGATAGTTAGACATGTACCAAGCATGGTCAATTCAGCACCACCGCCCATTACTTTTCCATAAAAGAAAGTTGGAAAGCCGACTACAAATGCAACTACAATACCCCAGAACATACCTTTTTCATTTATAAGGTTTGGCTTCCAGATATGTAACATTACAGGCCACCATACAGTTGCTCTCATAACTCCAAAGAACAAAAAGATAGTTAACATTGTAATACCAGGATAGTTAGCGATTGCCAAAGCACCAATTGCTAGTGCAATCATACCCCAACGACCCCATTTGATATCTGATTCATTTGTTGTCTTTTCGTTTACTCTACTTTGTACATCATTGGATACCAAAGCACTTGCACTGTTTAAGTGAGAGTCAAGCACCGCAATAAGTCCTGCTAATAGCATAAACACAAGAATTAACACTGTCCAACTTGGTAACACACTTGCTACTGAAATAATAGTAGTCATACCAACCATTGATTTTGGTATTTCTAATCCACTACCTGCGGCTGCAAATCCTAATGTACCAATCATGATAGGAACGAAAATAAACAAACATGCTCCGCCTATAAATGCTGGAATGATACTGTTTGGTTTGATAGCAAAAGCTCTTTGATAAAAGCCGTTGTCGCCCCAAGGAGCACCCATGTGTCCTAGTGTTGTACTAATACCAACTGCCATAAACACACCAACAACAAATTCATTGTGGAATATTCCATCGCCCATACCTGTTATACCACCAAGTCCTTCTGCTACTGCACCAGCGGTGACTCCACCTGTTGCTGACCATACCCACGGCACAACAAAAATAATTCCTAACCATAGTACACTAATCTTAAAGATTTCAGTGACAACACTTGCTTTTAAACCACCACGCCATGCATACGTTAATGCTATTGCGGCTAGTGCAAATGTTACAAAGTGATAGTTGATACCAGTTAATGTCATAACTGCTTTAGATCCTGCTAGTGCGTTTAGTGCGAATGCACAAGTTGCTAACATCCATAGTTCAATTAAAAAGATACTTTGCACTCTTTTTCCAAACTTTTCTCTAATGTATCCTGCTAACGTGAATCCATCTGGCTTCATTGACCTTAATTTCTTAACAAAGAAACTAAACAGAATCAGTGTTAGGAAGTTGCCCAAACAAAACCAAAACAATCCAGCAACACCATTTAGGTATGCCATCTGTGATGAGATAAACATTGATGGTGCCCAAGCCCATGCGGCTCCGACACTACTTGCTCCTGCGAATCCACCAATTTCACGCCTTGCGACTAAGAAACTAGTTTTATCAGCTGTGTATCCTCTTACAAAGTATGTAGTAAGAGCAAACACAACAGACGCATATAGCGCCAAAAGTCCCCAACCTGCTGACGGGTCAAACAGTGGGAAAAGTGTTGTTAAGTCCATTTTTTACTCCTTAATGTAACTTACTATTGATGCCACTGCTGGATCAACACTATCATCATGTTTTCCTGATAATATGTCTTTCATAACAGTGACGCTACTTTGTGCTTTTCGTTGTTCTGCAGATATCTTTGCAAACAAAGGTTTATCACAGATGTCAAAACCCAATTGTTTTACTAGCATTAGTAAACTTTCAGGTCTTGCAAAAAGCAACTCATCTATCGAAACATCGATAAATTTCCTATCATTGACATAGTAGTAATGTCTTTGATTTAATTCTTGTACAAATGCATCTGCTAGTTCGTCATCGCTTGAAATATTCAAGCTCGAATACCAACGTTGCTTTGTTAATTTTGTACTGGCATTTAGCCAACTGATGCCTGCGTCCATAATGGTGTCACGTGATACCACTATGAGCCTATCATCATTGTTCATTTGGTCTAGTGTTTGTTCTATACATTGACCAATAGTGTTGTGTTTATCAACAGGCCAGCCTGCCCATATTTTGTAACCCCAATCAGGAAACTGTTGGTTGGATAAAAACTCTGTGACTGATGCCATGTTTTCAACCTTGCAATAACTGGCGTGTGCATGAGCACTGCCATCTGATTGTAGTGGATTGTCAACCACTGCTGGCGAAAACTTTTTACGTTGTGTATTGAATCTTTCAATTATCCAGGCGATGTAACTTCCGTAAGCACCGGGAACATAGAATATTACAATATTCTTATCCATCGTTGTGTATCCTGTTGTACCATTCAGTACCTTCTACACTGGTTGCAGCCAATTGTCTAGTAATCTCTCTGTCCAAATCAGTTTCTGTTACTGCGTTTACATACTTTGCATTGGCATTGTCTTTGAGTATTTCATCGATAATAGGAGCGTCATATGCAATAGGAAAGTCCAGTTGTTTACTGAGTTTCTTCAAGTATTTCTGCTTGTATAAACAGAGTAACTCATGACTGATAAAGTCTGGATCATACTTTTCCAGTGTCTCAACTGCATCCATCATATGAGGCAATGTCACGGCTCTACGCAGTCTTTTTTGTTGTGCTTCTAATATATTGATATCTCTGCCAATGATTGCGACTTGCACTGTCCATCCTGCACGTTCTGCGCCTGCAATAAACTCTTCAAAGGGAGGATTCTGTGTGTTACCGTTTTGTACATATGGCACACTGTTACTGACCACTGCATACTGGTAATCACCAAAGTCTGCTCTATCCCATTCAGTAGGGTCTACCCAGTACTTGTTGAATGGCTCTTGGTCATGCACAATCCAATATGTTTCGTTCAGTGCCTTCCACCCATACACTTCAGGATGTACAGCCAATACTTTACTGAATAGGTGATTGCCACTTCCTTGTGGGCCAGTAATCAGTAGAAGTTTTTTCATGGAAGATCCTTTCATAGGTCGACAATGTCACACAGACTGTGCAGTTAAATTTTAGGGGAATACAAGCGAACTCTTTTACATTCAGGCGTTGCTTGTAAGTGTGTTGCTTTTACTTAGTACGCCATACAAAGTACAGTCGATTTTTATGTGTATCAGTACGTAGGTCAAGTATGTCTACGTTGAGTTGATCTGCACAGTTTACAATAAAGTTAGCGTCCCAAGGGTAAAAGTGTATCCAGTTTGATTCATCTTTTACGTGCGGTAAGCCTGGATTGGCACGGAAGAACAGCACTGCACCTGGATTGCATAAATTCACTGCATGTTCTAGTTCTGCAAATATTTTTGAAGTTGATCCGAAGTTAATTGAACCAAGTGCAATCATTGCATCAAAACGTTCTTGTGGATGATAGTCAAGCATCTTTACACAAATATCTGCAGCATCATTGAATGGATCAATGCCTATTAGATTTGGTATTTTGCCTTTGAATTCATTGTACCCACATCCAATGTCCAATACCTTACGTGGTTTAAGTTTGTTTATTTCATCAATGATAGCAGGGCCACTATACTTGTATTTCTTTATTTCACTCTGCCACACATGCCTAAAGTAACCATCCAGTACCTTGTCATCAATGCGTTCTACTAGTTCGCCAATGGTGTTGAATTCCACATCATCTACATCTACTGCAAACGTACCACGTATTGCTTGACGCATTGTTTCTGGATTGCGTATCAATTGTGGTGAAACGTGTATCATCTGTTCCAGTTTGTGTAGTATTTTATGGTTCATTTTAATAACCTTTGTTTTTCTTCGTTTGTGTGTAAGTTTAGCCACATATCATTATGTGTTAAGTTAAGAATATTAGTATTAGTATCAAAAGCGTCTAGTAGTGCTTGTCCTTTGGTTCTAACAATATCTTGTAATAGTACGGTATGCGTAGCATGTTCAGCTATTTCAAGGACTTCATGGAATACGTTGACACCATTATATTTTGCATTGTATTGTTTGACGGGCAGTTTTCCTGGACCATATATCCAGGCGTTTTTATTCTTAGCAAGCATCATATGTGTGTCGTAATCTGTATAGATTAGAATTTTCTTATCATAATTTCCTTCCTGTAATTGGTGTACAGTTGGATTCCATTGATAGAACAGTTTATGACTATAAGCGGATTTGCTGGTCAGGTTATTATTAGGTGGTACTTCTGATCGTTTCCATTTCTTGCGATCTTTACTTACTGCCCATTGTCTTCTATATACATTATCTTTGGTGATTTCTGGTCTGGTTCTGTCTTCTATTACACGTTCAACTATATTTTGCCAGCTGGGATTTGCTAAAAGTTCCTGTTGTATCTCAATATCTAAATCCTCAGTTGACGTAGGCAAACTATAATGTGCAGGCCAACTGTCGCCTCTTATGTCGTTATAGGCATTTAGATTGTAAATTGGTGTATAAAACTCTTCATCGGTCCGAAAGTCACAATTGTATTCAGTCGCTAATAGAATATGCCATAGTGCAAAAAAACCACCACTACCACCAAAGTAACTAAAATGAGTCTTATACATGGTGCTTTTGTGTCCATTCTTTGTTTAAATCTCTTATGTGCTTAAACCAATTTTGATTAATATTGTGTGTGTCTAGTGTTGCAATAATAAAGTCTAAATCTTTAGGCAAACACTTTCCGCCAAATCCTCTTGTACCATCATGTCCAGGCACATCTAAATATGTTTGGTCATGTTGTACTTTTAAAAATGCATTTTTTACTCTATCATAGTCTGCGTCTACACTTTCTGCTAGGTCATAAAATACATTTGCAAATGCAATTTTTACTACGTTTAAATTATTTTGATACATTTTAACTAGTTCTGCTTCTTTGGTAGTACAAGTGTATATGTGTTCTGCAAGTAACCATTCCGGCAAAGAAATATCATCACATCCTACTACCAATGGCCTTTTTGTACAATCTGTTTCCCAATATCTTTCACGTAAGAATTCAGGAATATAAATTATATCACCAACTAATTTTTGTATCTGTTCGCAAGTGCCCAATGGTAATGTACTACGGATGACAATCTGTACATTAGGGTTAAGCTGCTGTAAATGTTGTAGTTCGGCAATAACAACCTTGATATGCTTTTCTGTTTCTGTGGGTAAACATACAAACACTGTTTCGGCATCTCTTAGTATAGTTCTTTCAGTGTTATGCAAAGTGTCATGAATGATAACATCGGTATCGTTTAGTATGCCCTTATGTGTAGCCTTACCTACATAGCCATATCCTAGTATTCCAAATTGCACTATGAGTTATCCATGGTATGTTTTACACAAATATCAATACTTTTATCCACTGGTTGATATGTATGTTCTCCAAATGTATCTGTAAACTTCTGCACTGATGGTATTCTAATTAGCACATCATGCTTAAAGTTCTTTGTTGTTTTAAAATGTAATCCTGTATTGCTATCAGTATGGGAATAAATTTTGTGTGCTAATGTTTTCATTGTAATAGGTTCTACATTACATATATTAAAGGCTTGTCCTTTAGCACGTTTATCAAAACTATAATCAGCAATAATGGATGCAGTATCTTCAATCCAAGTAAAGCACCTAATTTGCTCTCCGTTGCCAATAATAGGCAATGGGTTTATATTTTCAATTAAAATATTTTTGATATAATCTGCAAATACATGGCTGAAGCCTAATTCATTCATGCCAGTTTCACTTGGTGTTATAATATTGAATGGTCTCCAAATAGTGTAATCTATCCCATACTGTTTATGAAATGCTTCACACATTCTTTCGCCTATTATTTTACTTACACCATATTCTGTTTTTGGCATTTCACAATCATCAACCATATCTTCTGTAACAGGAACATTTACGTCTTGCACGCATGTTTCGTAGACCATACTAGAACTAATATAGACAACATGTTTTACATTGTGTTTTGCACAACTTCGAAATATATTACCTTGTATAGCAATATCATCTGCAATAATATCACCGCAATAATGATTGAATCCGCCAACACCGTAAATTTTTGCTGCCGCAAGGAAAACAACATCAAAGCCTTTACAGAGATCTTCAGTTTTACTTCGGTCGGTTAAATCAATTTTATGCAATGGATAATCTTTATTAGCGAGTTTGCTAACTTCTCCGTGTCTATATAAATTATCAACACCAACCAATGAATGCCCTTGTTTTAACAACTTAGGAATCACTGTTTGCATCAAGGATCCTTCACTACCTGTAATTAATATTTTCATATTTGTTTCCTGTAGGTTGCAATAAAAATATCACTATATGTGTGATGTTGTATCCATTGTAACATGTGTTTCTGGCCAAAGTCAAGTATCAATTTGTTCTGTTTTTCTATTTGCTCCCACATGCCTGTGGTATCACAGTAGAATTCATAATTAGGATATGTTATATTAAAGCCACCGGCTTCTAACCACCAATCCATTGAGGCTTCGTTATTACGATATACCAGTGTAATCGGTGCGTCAGGATACTGTTCTACTATTTGATCAAAGTAGTAGGGCCATTCATGACTGAGTAACAGTTTTATTAATTTTGTAGTGTTTTTTGCGAATGGAGCCGATAGATTTTCTTCTGCTAAGTCACAGTTGAACTCCATGCCGGTGCCAAAGTATGCTTCTTTGTGTCCTGAGAATCCGTGATGTTGGTATACTCTGTGTTTAGCTCTGTCGCTGGTATCATACAGAGGATCCAGTTTGATCTCTCGTGCGATTCCGCTCCATCTACTGCCAGGAACGCCTGTAAAAAATTCAAATTTCATTAACCAAAACACAAAAAAAGGTTGACAACGACGTATAGTATGTTATTATATATGTATAGTTAGAAACAAGGAGATAATTTATGTACTCAAAAGAATTAGAATTAGCCTTAGAAGCAATGAGAAAAATTACAGATACTGCTGATATGCATGTGTTAGCAAGTGAGTATAACAGACACATTACTTTCTTAGGTAAGATGAAGGCAAAGAAGTTTTCAGTTGTTATAGGTGATACTATTGAGTGGACATACGGTGGTATTAAGAAGTTTGGTAAAGTTTACAAAGTCAATCCAAGAACTGTTTATGTGTATCAGAACACTGGTGCTTCGATTGGTAAGACACAGGTTAAGTTAGACAAGTCGTTAATTACTGGAAAGGTCGCGGCATAATGTTACAGATTTACGGTAGTGTTCTAATGGTACTCAGCCTGTTTGTGATGGCTGGTGTACCTGGTCTAAGTATGCCAATAATGATTGCTATTATGTCATTGGCTATGGTAGGTTTTATTTTAGGTTTTATTATGTTAAGGTTGGAGAAGTAGTATGTGGAAAGCAGTATTAGTTGTGTGTTCAATTGGATCACCAGATAAATGCGAAACTTGGCAAGATATGATGGGTCCAAGTCAGACATATGAAGCATGTGTAGAACGTGCATTAGAAATGAATGAAGATGCTTTCAAACATCTACAGTTTTACAAAGGTGAACGTGCTTGGAAAGGCAGGAGTTATCAGTGTAATAAACTACCAGGCGGTATGTTGTAAATATACTTAGAATCAGGAGCAGAAAATGATTAAAGAAACATTATTAACATTACAATTTTTATTTGCATCACCAGCAGAATGGAGTTGTCTTGCTAAAAACATCTATTTTGAAGCACGTAACCAAAGCACTGCAGGACAGATTGCAGTATCGCATGTGGTAATGAATAGGGTAAAAAGTAAAAGATATCCTAACACAATTTGTGGAGTTGTTGAACAAGGACTAACTTCAAGATGGTGGAAAAAAGAACATGGTAAAACTGTAATGCTTAAAAACAAATGTCAGTTCAGTTGGTACTGTGATGGATTATCAGATGAGCCTAAAGAGCCTACCACATGGAAACATGCACTTGTAGTTGCAAAGGATGCATATACACTGTGGAACCTAGGTACAGATATCAGTGAAGGTAGCATGTGGTATCATGCACAAAATGTACGTCCTAAGTGGAGACATGACTTTGATTATGTTGCACGTATTGATGATCATTTGTTTTATCGTGCCAAAAGCCCTAAAAAGGTTAACAAATAGTTGACTTCTTCTAAATAGGTGCTATACTGTGTACAAGTTGTTAGAAAGGCTAACAACATTTAACCTTAGATATACGGAGTAAATCTAAAATGAGAACTAACAGTAAACAAGGTGCAATCCTTGAAGCCCTACAGTCAGGTGAAAGATTAACATCAGCTGATATTAAGTCAAAATTTGACGTATCAAATCCTGGTGCAGCTATCCAAGCAATTAAATTTGCTGGTTACCCAGTGTTCTTAAACACTGTAGGTAAAAAAGGTGCAAAAGTAAAGGTTTATACTATGGGCACAAAAGCACCTAGAGAAGTTATTGCCGCTGGTTACAGAGCTTTAGCAACAAGAACTGCTTAATTTTAGATCTTTAGAGATCCCCTGAAAAAGCCACCCTCGGGTGGCTTTTTCTTTAAGTAAACACATGAACCCTTTTGATATAGTCGCAGATGTCCAATGAATGAATTTATTTTTATACAATACACCGGAGGTGCTGGTGGCAAAGCAGTCGGAGTGTGTTTACAAACTGCAAAGTCAGTAATGAGTTGGCAGTTGCCTAGTACAGATGAATTAGTTGATATGCACACCAATGATCATAACCATATACGATCTGAACCAGATACTCCTTACAAGTTTCCATGGATGACCAGAACACCAAATGTAACCAGAGGCGACGATTTAAAGCGTCATGAAGTTTTACAATTATTAAAACAAGATGATCTTATAGGACATGGGAAACTTATTGTCACTTGGAACAAAGGCTACTTACCTGCATGGTATAATGATACTGTAATTCAAATCGTAGTAGATGATGCTAGTTTGCCGTGGTTAATTGAACGCAGGAAAAAAGTTTTCTATGTTGAAAGTGATGAAGGTACAATTGAAGTAAGGCACGATAAAAGATATGCTACAAAGCCAGAATACTGTGACCTTTGTGTAAGCGACTTAAAAATTGACGACCTTGCTTTTTTACAAACACATGCCGAAATGATTCCTGTAAACGATCAGGCACATCATATACAACTTCAAGATATTATTAACAAAAAATGGAATCCAGTGTTAGACACACTTGAACAAGCCGCTGATAGCGAATTAGATAGACAGTGGTGCAAGGATTATCTTTCAGACTGGCATAAACAAATTTCAAGATAAGTATGCATATGAAGAATGTTTACATGGCACAAATGAGTCTAGAACTGCCAGGTAGCAACTATTATTACTATCCCTACAGTGTAGGCGTGGTATGGGCTTATGCAACAACACAACCTGGCATAGTTGAAAACTATCAACTAGGTGGCCTGTACAGTGTCAAAGAACCCATTGAACAACTTGTGGATAGAATGGTTGATCCTGCAGTGGTAGGACTAAGCAGTTACGTATGGAATGTATCATACAATCAAGCCCTTGCGAAAGCAATTAAAGCTCGATACCCTGATTGCAAAATGATAATAGGCGGTGCAGAAACCCCAAACAAAAGTGAAAACTTTTTTGCAGACAAACCCTATGTTGACTATCTCATACATCAAGAAGGAGAGATGAGTTTCACTGGTTTATTACAAAGTTTTGTTGGACTGAAGTCTGATGAGGATGTGCCAGGTATCAGTATTAATCGTAACGGCAAAACACTGATGACTGGCCCTAGTCAACGTATAATGGATTTATCAGAAGTACCATCACCGTACACAATGGGATTGTTTGATCATTTAGATGAGATGTATCCAGGAAAGATTTGGAATGCTGTAATTGAAACCAACAGAGGATGTCCGTTTATGTGTACATTCTGTGATTGGGGCGGAACCACATTTTCAAAAGTAAAAAAGTTTGGCTTAGAACGCATTGAAGAAGAACTAGAATGGATGGGCCAGCAGAAGATTGAAATGGTCACAAACACTGATGCTAACTTTGGCATCTTTAAAGACCGTGACATGGAAATTACAGACATGCTGATCCGCACAAAAGAGAAGTATGGATTTCCAGTTTTGTTTGACACCAACTGGAGTAAAAACGCAACAATACAATTGGTAGACATGGCAGTGAAACTTATGGAATCTGACATGATGCGACGTTTCACAATGGCACTGCAAAGCACCAATCCAGAAGTATTAAAGCATATTAAACGTGTTAACCTAAAAGAAGAAGCAATGACCAAGGTTGCTGAAACTGCTTTCAAAAACAACATGAGTGTAAACACAGAATTAATCATTGGATTGCCTGGTGAGACTTGGGAGTCATGGACCTCAGGCTTGTGCGATTTGCTCAGCAGAGATATCATTGTAGAAGCATACCCTGTGACCATATTGCAGAATTCAGAAATGAATGAACCTGAGTACAAAAAGAAGCATGGAATTACACAAGCCACACTAAAGAGCTACTTCTCAAACATCATAGATGAATATCAAGAAACACTCACAGGCACAAAAGACTTGCCAGAAGAACAGATGAAAAAACTATGGCTATGGACTTGGTATACATCAATGATGGATGCAAATGGATTCACACAGGTTGTAACACGATATCTTAACAAGCGTCATGGTACACCATTTGAAAAGTTCTATGAGTATCTCTTGGATTATGGTCTAAACAATCCAGATACAGCGGCACACCGTTGGCTTAAACAATGGCAAGGCTACGGAGAGAAACTAGAATTCAACATGTTTCTAGCAGGTTTAACCTATGCTCCAGTGCTGGAAGATCTTGGTGTAACAAATAGAACACAAACATATCAAGACTTACTCACTGTTGCACAACACTTTGCTCCAGATGATCCACTGCTAGTTGATGTGATGATAATGCAGGAACGTCAGCAGACTATATTTGCACATGATCCTGTAACAGAAATAACACTAGGTGCAAACGTATTTGAGTATGCATTGGGCAAAGAAGAACTACAAATACAACCAACAGACTATCGAATACACAGAGCATATCCGCCAAAAGGCACTGATCCAACTTGGGTTGTGTGGTACAACAGTACTAGAAAAAATAAAAAATGGCAGGCCAGTGTAGAATATTCCACAGATAAAACAACTCTTTTTCTAGAAAAAGGTTGACATATACGTATCTTATGTTAAGCTGTATATACAGTTAGAAACAAGGAGATGCTTATGTCACAGTCAATTAAAGTTTTTCAAATCATTATAGACAATCACTTAGCGGAGCTGGTCAACAAAGAAGGTTGGGATTGTCATGTTAAGGCAAAAGCCTACATTGAAAGTCGAAATGGTAGGCCGAGTATTGGACTTGCAAATGGTTGTTATTCACATGTTGGTAACATTATTGCTGATGATGTAGAACATGCATTTGAAGCAAGTGGACTTGGTAGACGTGATCGTATTCAAAGGATCGCTCCTAAGATGATGACTGTAAGTGTTGGTGACATACTGGTTGCCAAAGATGGTGCATGGTTTTGTGATAGCATTGGATGGAAAGAAGTAGACGAAGATCAGTTGTCAATCAATTGGGAGTCAGTGTAATGGCATTTGCAAGCGAAAAAATCAACACTAAGAATCATTGGGCAGTTGGTACTAAATGGCCAGTAACTGGTAGCAAGGGAGATCAGTACACAGTAGAAATGGTTCATTGGGGTTGGGAATGTTCATGTCCTGCTTATAGAAAGTGCAAGCATATCAAAGGTGTTGAAGCAAAGTTTTTAGGTGAAGAAGATGTATAGTTTTAAGGTAAGCAAAATGAAAAAAGCAGAAACAGTAGCATTTGATTCCGCAGATATATGGGCCGCCGCAGTGTATGCCCAACGTATAAATGGAGGATACAACAAAGAAGATCTTTGGAGTGTTGATCCTGATACACATCTTGTGGAAGAAGAGCCGCATACACTAGCAAACAGAACAGTTGCACGTAAGGTACTTGCTGAAACTCCAGGATTGATCACTGTTGCAGACAGAGTAAAAGGCACAGAAGTGAGAAAGTATATAAGCAGTAAACTTATGCTTAAAGCACTTACTAAGAAACTAAGCAGTTTTGACGAGAGCCTATCTCACGCAGTAGCATTAGAAGAATTTATAGTGCCACAGGATAAAATGTATATTGGTATTGTTAACAGTCAGATCACTGCTTATGAAAAGATGAAAAAAGAAGAAGCACTGTTAAAGGATTTTGTATACGGAACCTATGGAAAGGTTGGAAGTAGGCTTGACATAAAAGTTATACCAACTTCAAGTTTTTGGTTGACAGACTGGGGTACCTTCCGTTATAATAGTATTACAGAAGACAATTACAAAACAAGTTTTTATTACAAAGAAAAACTAGAAATAGGGGTAGCAGTGAAAGTCCGTGGCACTGTAAAATCACACACTGCGGACACAACAACAATCAATAGAGTAAAGGTACTAAAATAAATGGAACAGAAATTTACAGTAGCAGGAACTGCTGCTCAACATGGCGTAACAAAGGTTAGGTTTGCAAATGATCTTGTTAGCAGGATTAAAATCCTAGTAAAGAACAACTGCGAAAACATCAATCTTATTGAGTTGCCAGAGCCAATGACCAAACTAGAAGCTCTCAAGCATTTAGAAAGTTTAAATTGGGGCGACAAAGATTTTGATGCAGGTTATGCTATCACTGAAAAACTTTATGAAAAGAACAAAGAAGCAAAAAGAGGCGAGTACAAAAAGCCAATTTCAATTGCTGAAATACGTTCACGTAAGGTAGACACAAGTATTACACCAACTGCTATACTAGAGCAGACAGGTTTTACTGAATTAAATACAAGTGAACTAGACTAAGGAGTAGATTATGGCACCAACAATATCAAGCACCTGCATAGAATGTGGAATGGAAAAAGGACATAGTGCATTATATTGTCCAACTTGTACGTTGGTGAAAAATCAACAGGCACAATTTGAAAAGTTAGAACAGAAGCAAAGTTTTGGCGTATCATCAGGCGGCGGTGGCGGAGATAATATTGAAGACGTGATTGGCGGACTGATTGCATTTCCACTGGTGTTTGGAGCAATAGCCTGGGCACTGTCTGATATGGGCTATTGGGAATCTGTTCTTTATGTTATAATGATTCCAGTTTATGTTTTTATATTCATGTTTGAATTTATTATTGGCTTATTATTGTAAGTAATAAATAGACACATGTTCAAAGGAAAAAAGGATATCGACGATTTATTTGGTGAAAACAGTACAGTTGCAGGTTTAGTAGTTGCTATCTGTGCCACCATGTACGACAATGGAGTAAGGGTTATTCCAATTGGCGGCCTCATGCGACTACTTGGCGTTCCAAAAGAAAAAGCTGAGCAACATGATGATAAGGCGTTTGAATTATCTGATGATTTTTATGAGCAACTTGAAGAAATGGGATTTGAAAAGATTGATGATAGTCAATTGCAGATCCCAAATAACAAAACACTTCATTAGGAGAAAACATGTACACTCTTACAAATAGTATTGGTGTTACCCTTCCGCAGTCCAGAAGGTCTTGTGGTATTAATGGTCCAACCACTACAAAGAGAACACCTCGTCTTTTTAAATTAGCACATAAAGAAACTTCAATAAAGATGCAAGACATACAATGGAATAATCCGCCTCTTGCACCGCCAACATTATAAGGAATATAAAATGTCAGCACACGATCAACTAGTAGAAATGATGGAAAACTACATCGCAGAGAACAAAAAGTTTTCTGAAAAGAAAGTCAAAGCAGCCGCAACAAGAGCCAGAGCTGCCTTACAAGAAATAGGTAAAGCAGTTAAAGAGCGTCGTAAAGAAATCATCGAAGAAAAGAACGCAATATAATGAGTGGTGAACGACTAACCATTGGAAAAGATGGTTTAGTCACTCACATTGATACGGACGACTATGTAGTCGATGCAAATTACGACTACACTAGTCCGCCGACCTATCAGTCGATTTCTGCAACTGAAGACATTGCAACAAGCAATATATTCTCAATGAGTCACGATATAGATGGCAAGATGAGAATAAGTGGAGATGATGCTGACATCGAAATAAACGGTATCAGTCTAAAACAAACCCTCGAAGATATACAACAACGTATGGCTATACTTCAGCCAAATCCAGAACTAGAAAAAGAATTCAAAGAACTACGTAAAATTAGACAACAATACATCAAACTCGAACGCAACCTACTCGAGAAAAAAGAGATGTGGGATACACTTAACAAGGACGACTAATGACTTATGTTGTAACTGAAAATTGCATAAAATGTGTGCATCAAGATTGTGTGACAGTATGTCCTGTGGACTGCTTTTACATTGGACCAAACTTTATGGTAATAGATCCAGATGAGTGTATTGACTGTGCAGTGTGTGTGCCAGAATGTCCTGTAGATGCCATAGTACCTGATACTGACCTAGAAGACAAACCAGATGATCCATGGACCAATCTGAATGCAGAACTAGCAAAACTAGATAGTTTTGTTAATATTGTAGAAGTTGACGAAAGCAAGCGACCTGCTGATGCTGCTGAATGGAAAGATGTTCCTAACAAAATTGATCTACTAGATAAAGGTTGACATACTGTGTATAAGTGTTATAATAAACAAGTATTAACACAGGAGCTCGCCATGTCTATGCATCTAGTCGGTCCATATATGACTACTACACAGTATTCACGTAAGAAAAAAACTAAGAATAAAAGTGCCAAGCAGATTGCAACTGATGTTGCACATGACAAATGGTTACGTGCTAGAGGTATCGCACCTGATCAGCTGAAGGCAAAGTTGCCAACTAATGCTAAAGGCGAACGCAAAGGCATTTATTCTGTTCCAGATTACAAGCAACATCAAGGCACAATTGGTTGCAGTAACAACATAGTTGGTTCAACTGCGAAACGTCATGAGAACACCTATACTGGCAATGAACTAGCAGGCATAGGTATGTTGCACAAAAGCAACATGGTACCTGTACGTAAAGACTCAAACGATGCAAAAGAAATTGCTCGTATGAGGAGAGGTTAGTGATAAACAAACCAGACAGTGGCGACCTAGCACTATTTGCATGTCTTCGCTATGAAGAAGCAGTACTGAAAAACGTAACAGACTTTGAACAACGTTGGGACATAACAGATGAAGAACGTCTGATTATTATCAAATGGATGAACAAACGTATGGAAGATATAAAAGGCAGATTATGAAATCAGTTTGGAGTGTTACTATTTGTGGTAAGAATGATTGTGTGCCACTTACCGATGAAGAAGCAAACATGCTGGCTTTAAAATATGGCAAGCATATTGCCATGTATGATATGACCAAAAGACATGGCGTCAAACCTGAATATTTGCACAAGCAACTGCGTCACGAACAAAGAGAATGGCGTGGTGTTAGTTTTAGTAAAGGAATAAAGATGGGCAGTTTTGGTGGAGCAGCACCAGTAAACTGGACCTACGACGACCTAATCAACGTTAACTTGGAGGCACTAAATGGTTAAATATACAGAACTAGAAAATCAAGCATTTGTTAAAAGTGCATTGGTGGATGGTGTAATAGAAATAGAATTTCTCAAAGCAGACGGTTCAAAACGTACGATGAAAGCAACCTTGCAAGAAAGTGTGGTTCCACATGTGGAGCCTAACACTGAACGCAAGATCAATCCTGATACACAAGTTGTATGGGACACTGATGCTAACGGTTGGAGAAGTTTTCGTTGGGATCGGTTACAAGGAATTAAGGAGACCAGTTGAAAGAAGAACTAGTAGAGTTTGAAGGCACAGTTACTGAACTACTAAGAGGCGGCATGTTTAGGGTAGAAATCAACGAATCTAAACATGAAGTAATTGCACAGATAAATGGCAAGATGAGAATGTACAAAATCAAAGTACTAATGGGAGATGCAGTAAAGTTAGAAGTTTCTCCATATGATCTTACCAAAGGCAGAATTACAAAACGACTATAAGGGTTTTTATGAAAATTGTAAGTTTTGGTGATAGTTTTATTTACGGTACTGAACTTAAACAAGAAGCTCACAGTTGGGTAAGTCAGTGTGCTGAAAAACTTGGGTACGAATATGAAACAACTGCTGTACCAGGTTGTGGCAATGAAAACATATCAATGCAAATACTTTCTTATTTTGCAAAAAACACAAAAGAAAAGACACTAGCAGTAATAAACTGGACATGGGGTGCGAGATATGATTTTTTTATCAGCGGAATAGAAAAATGGACTACACTCGGACTCACGTGTGTTCCAAGTAAACTAGAACCTCTTATTGGATTTAAACAAGCAGAAAAAGTTTTGGATTTTTACAATACCTATGCAGGTAAAAGTATACTTTGGGATAGATGGCGTAGTTTACAAACAATATACACTACTCAACAGTTTTTAAGATTGCATAATATAAAAAATGTGCAAACCTATATGGATTATATGTTATGGGACACAGAATGGCATTGTCCTGATTATATAAAAACACTGCAGGATTTGACAAAATCAGAGTTACGTCTCTTTGAAGGCAAAAACTTTGTAGACTGGAGTTATGATCACGGCTTTGAAGTTACAGAAGAATGGTTGCATCCACTTGAAGAGGCACATGAAGCAGCCAGTGAATTATGGTTAAATACATATCAAGGAGTACTAAACAATGATTAAAAAATTCATCACGAGCAGACTAGAAGAACGCACATCACTAGATGGTGCGATATTAATTGTATTAGGCGTGCTTATTCTTATTGCAGGACCTTTTGCTAAACTAGCGGCATATGCTGCGATTGCATATGGAGCATGGACAATATGGAAAAAAGAAAAATGATTAGAACTATATTATTGAGTATTGCTATTGCACTAGCACCTTTAACTGCTTTTGCATATCTTGAGTGCGATCCTAAAGCCAATGTTACAACAATAAACGGCGTGGGCTTGCCAGGTAAAATGGCAACGTTGGTTGACAGCGAAATTATGATTGATACTATAATTGCCAGTGGCGAACGACTAACAGTTGAAAAAGCAGTGCGTAAAGCCGGGACAAGAGTTGGAATACATGTTCACAAATACGGTGGATGGACCTGTGTGCTTGAAGGCGCTATGACTGATTTTGCAGAAGGCAAACCGCCTATGTATTTCCCTGCTGGAACATGTTATTACATGCCACCTAACACACCTATGTCAACTAGTAATATGGGCAGTGTTGATGCAGTTATTCAAGATACATTTATCACACCTGTTAACGAACCTAGCATTACAATTATAGAACCCAACTATCCTGGATGCAAATAGACAATAATGTTAAAGTTAACAGAAAAAGCAAGTGAATATCTAAAGTCGGTAACACCTGAGGGTGACTATGTTACTCTTGGCGTGAAGGGAGGCGGTTGTTCAGGCTTCACATACGTTTGGGATCATAAATCAAAATGGCCAGATGTAAAGTGGAGCGAACCAATTGACGATATCTTAGTTGTAGATCCAGTTGCAGAAATGTTTGTACTTGGTTGTACAGTTGACTGGATAAACGAACTAGGTGGTAACTATCTAAAAATTATCAATCCAAACGCAACTGCTTCGTGTGGTTGTGGAGAAAGTTTTGCAGTATAATGATAATTTGGGTATGGTTCACTGCTGGTGCTGGTGGAGATGGAGTTGCTAATCTTCTAGAACACGCATCTAATGCTCGTACAATCGACGGAAATAAACACTGGAGAGTACATAGATATGTTGACAACAAAGTTAAATTCTATGCTCCTAATCTAGGAAAACAAAATATCCATAGAATCAATACCATTGACTTGTTAGATGATCGCCAACTTGAAATAGCCAATAGTGAAACTGAATACCTTATTATTACTTCTCATGTTAATCCTAACTTAGTATCTAACAAGATATCTGCCAATAAAAATAAAAAAATATTAGTAACATCTAATAATTGGTTATACAATGCTTTAATTAAAAATTTAACAGAATTTAATATTTCTGACCTAGGTGGAAACAACCCAAAAAGTGCAACTGCAGAACACGATTTTGATTTGGCTGACGTTGTGGTTGATATTGATAACATTATGAACGACTGGGAATACACTAAAAAATTTACTCAAGATATTGGATTAAATTTAGAGGAAAAAAAATTTAACTATTATCGACAAATTGTAACAGGAGATGTAATCTTCAGCACTCCTGGTATTGAAAGATATAAATCAGTAACAGGTACTGATAATATAGTTAGGTATTCAAAAATAAATTAATCCATAAATACACAAGTATTAAAGGATTAGTAGATGGCACAGCAAACAATAAACATTGGCACCGGTGCAAATGATGGAACTGGTGATAATCTACGTTCAGCAATGGACAAGACTAACGATAATTTTACAGAACTCTATGGAGCAAATTCAGTAAGTTCAAATCTTGCAATGAGCGGAAACACAGTTTCAACTTATGTTACCAATCAAGATATTGTACTTGGTCCAGATGGTACAGGCACAATACGTACTGCATCAGATCTTATACCAGATGTAAACAACACAAGATATATTGGCAATGCAAACATACGTCCATTAGGAGCCTATATTGGAACTGCTGGTGTAATAAGCTCAGGACCAATTTCACTTCCTACGTTTGCAGATAATACTGCAAGAGATGCAACCATTACACAACCAGCTGCTGGCATGCTAATTTTCAATACAACCGGTACAAAGTTCCAAGGTTACACAGGATCTGCTTGGGTCGATCTCAACTAACTTCTTGCCATAAATACTCATAACAGTATGTTAGAGGAAACCCATGGCACAACAAACAATAAATGTAGGCGCAACTGCCAATGATGGTACTGGAGATGGTATCCGTACTGCTTATATCAAATGTAATGATAACTTCCAAGAGTTGTATAATACAACCATTACTCCAACAAGTGTACCAAACGGGACTTCAAATTTAAGTGTTGCTGATAGTGCAAACGTTACAATAACAATTGCCGGAAGTGCTAACGTAGTTAACTTCGCGGGTACTGTGACAGAATTTACTGGAAATATTTCAGTTTCCAGAGATATTGCTATAGCAAATAGTTTAACAGTAACACAAGATGTAACCATTGGAGATCAACTAGTTGTTTCTGGATCATTTGGATCTAATGTACTTCCTGACACAAATAACACAAGATATCTCGGTAATGCAACACTAAGATTTGCACAAGTGAACAGTGTGCTGATGAATGCAACAGGAAATATAACCAGTACTGCTAATATCTCTGGTGCTAATATCATAGCTACACGAGATGTTATAATTGCTGGACAACATGTTACAACTGGAAACGTAACATCATCCGGAAACATAAGTGGTGGTAATCTACTAACAGGTGGCAGAGTTGTTGCAACTGGCAATGTAGTGTCAAGTGCTAATATTTCAGCAGTTAATATTGTATCCACTGGCACTGGAAATATTATTGCCGGCGCATTTTTTAAAGGTGATGGTGGATTTTTATCCAACGTTACGGCGGCTTCAAACGTAGCAGTAACACAAATTGCAAACGGCACAACAGTTGTAGGTATCAGTGGTGCAGGTGGTAATGTAGAAATCACATCAGGTGGTGTACTAACCGCCCAAACAAACGGCACAAACTTTGATGTAATCAAACCACTTACAGTGACTGGCAATATTACTACTAACGCCGCAGGTAATATATCAGGCGGTAATTTACTTACAACAGGTAGAGTTGTTTCAACAGGTAATGTAGTATCAAGCGGAAACGTAAGTGGTACAAACTTCTTAGGCAACGGTAGTTTCTTAACAGGCATTGCAACAACTGCTTTAACAAACGGCACATCAAATGTAACTGTTGCAAGTGGTGCCGCTACCACAGTTGGAGTTGCTGGTACAACAAGACTCACAGTAAGTGCGACAGGCACTGCCGTAGACGGTGTAATGACTGCAACAGGCAATATTACTGCTACAGGTAATGTAGCAGGTGGTAATTTAAAAACAGGTGGGGCAGTGATAGCCACAGGTGCAGTTACTGGAGCAACACTAGCAGGTGCCGGTTCAGCTATTACTGCATTAAATGGAACAAACATCGCATCAGGCACAGTAGCCGCGGCAAGAGTAGCAACACTTAATCAGAATACAACAGGAAGTGCCGCTACACTCACAACTGCAAGGGCAATAGCACTCAGTGGAGACGTGGTAGGAACCGCAGACTTTGACGGTAGTGCAGGCATAAGCATTGCAACAACAATTCAGGCAAACAGTGTTGCCCTTGGAACTGACACCACAGGCAATTATGTAGGCGAAGGTGCCGTAGCAGGAACAGGACTAAGTGGTTCACTTAGTGCAGAAGGTGGTACATTTACTGTAACATCAAACGCCACAAGTGCTAATACTGCATCAACTATAGTAGCACGAGACGGCTCAGGAAATTTTACTGCAGGTATTATAACTGCAACTGCTACACAAGCAAGATATGCTGATATCGCAGAGAAATATTTAGCAGATGCTTCATATGATAGTGGAACAGTAGTATCCATTGGAGGACCACAAGAGGTTACAATCTGTGGTGCCGATGATGTACCAGCAGGTGTAGTAACTACTGATCCAGCATTTTTAATGAACAAGGATCTTGAAGGCGGACTTGGTATTGCATTAGTAGGACGTGTGCCTGTAAGTGTATTTGGTGTTGTCAACAAAGGCGATGTAGTGTATACAGACATACACGGAAGAGCAAGTAGAAGTTCAGAAGGAAATCGTGTAGGTATTGCATTGGAATCAAGCACAGATGAGGGCTTAAAACTAATAGAATGTATGCTGAAGGTATAATAACATGGCACAACCAGTATGGGTAACAGCCGCAGGTGATCTCGGCACTATTGCTGAAAATTTATTTTTTAATGTATCAGTTGTAGCCACTGATCCAGATGGGGGAACACCAACTTATACATTAATTGCTGGTAGATTACCTGAAGGTATACAGGTTACCAGTGCCGGCACTGTAGAAGGAGTTCCACAGGCATATGTTAGTGTAAAAGGCACACCAACTGAAGTAAGTGAAAATGTAACTTCAACTTTTGCAATCAGAGCAACTTCCCCAGATGGACTTAGTATCAACGACAGAACGTTTAGTTTAACAGTTACCGGACAAGACATACCTGAATTTACAACACCTGCAGGCAGTCTTGGTACTTTCTATGATTGTGATAATATTAATATTGAGATTGGATTTACAGACTCAGACCCAAATGATATAGTGATAATCGACGTAGACAACGGCGAACTTCCACCAGGACTTACAATTAATCCTACTACAGGTTTAATAAGTGGACACATAAGTGCCATTAGTAATTTGCCTGACGATGCAACTTCAGGTTATGATGCAAGTGCATTTGATTTATATCCTTTTGATTTTTCACAAAGAAGTATAAACAAAAATTATGAATTTACTTTACGAATAAGCGATGGCAAAGACCAAAACTTGCGTACTTTTACTATGTTCGTAATTAGTCGTGATAGTTTAACTGCTGATACCACTGACTTTACTGCAGATAGTGAAGTGCTTACTGCAGACTTGTCACCGATGCGTATACCATATATTACTAACTATCCACCAGCTGAAACTAATCCAACAGTTGCCGCCGGCACAATTGGTACATTCAGACATGATAACTTTTTTGCATATCAAATAACAGGATTTGATTGCGATGGAGACCCATTTGAATTTGAGATAGCCTTGGGAGATAGTGCTGATATTCCACCTGGCTTAACATTTGATCGTACTACTGGATGGCTGACAGGGTTTTTCCCTGATCAAGGAGCTACCGAAACCACATATACATTTGATATCACAATCTATAAAAAGAATAACCATCAAGTTGTAAGTGAACCATATACATATTATATTACACTAATAGGGAATATCGAAAATAGTGTCACGTGGTTGACTGGGACACTAATACCAGACAGGCCAATAGATGATCCAATTTATAGTCTTGGAAGTCTTAATAATGGCGATATAAGCACTTTAGCAATAGAAGCTATAAATCCTAGTGGTAGACTACTACTTTTTAAACTTGGTCCTTATAATCTTGACAATAAATTACCGCAAGGATTACAATTACTTGAAAGCGGTAACATTGCCGGGCGAGTAAGTTTCAATACATTTTCGTTTGATGGAGGTACTACAACCTTTGACAAAGATGTTAGTACAAGGTTAAATCCAGACGAAACAACATTTGATAAAGCGTTTGATTTCACTGTTACTGCATATAGTTCAGATGGACTAGTAAGTATTAACAGACGTTTTCGTATCACTATCGACAGAGAATATGATTCACCTTACCAAGGACTCTACATTAAGGCAATGCCTGATCAAGAAGACAGAAACTTTTTAAACAGCTTGTTACAAGATACAGATATAATTGAACCGTCTAGATTATACAGAGCTGACGATCCTTACTTTGGCGTTGCCACTGACGTGACTTATACACATGCCTTCAGTTTGGACACTGCTACCTTAGATGAATATCTTAATGCTCTTTCGAAAAATCATTTTAGAAAGAAACTTATACTTGGCGAAATAGAAACTGCACAAGCATTAAATGCAGATGGTACTGTTGAATACGAAGTTGTATACAGTAATGTAGTTGACACAGGTGTAAACAAACTAGGTGAATCGCCACCACAACAACTGACACTTCCATATCCAGCAACTGTTTACGATGAACAAGCAACAGATGTTGTAGAATTTTTCAATGCCAATTTCAGTAATGGCGACTTGGGTGCTGAAAATGTTACTGCACTTGATCAAAAAGATTTTGCCTGGCTAAACGAAATGCGAGATCTAAACATGTTGGCTAACATAGGAAGTCAGATGGCAAGAGACTGGATAGTAGATGGACAACCTGGAGATCCTGCAGAACGCTTTGATAGTAAAAATTCAAAGTACTACCCAAATCCAAAAATAAACGATACGTTTAACTGGTCGCCAACTAATCAATGTCCTGTAAACATAGATGAACCATTGCGATATGACAAGTTCAAGGCTGCACTACTAGCCCTTACAAATGATGATCTTATATATTGTGACTACACAGTCACTATCGACAAAGATCCTAATGGGAACAAACTGGTTCCACCTAAGGTTGTGCGTAGTATTGCTCCGTTTGGATTTCTAATTGAAGTCGGCGACACTGCATATCTTGTCATGCGTGGAACACAAAATGAATACGATGGCAAGTTAGACGTTATGGCTGGACAGGTTATAAATCCAATTGCTGGATTTGGCAAAGGTAAAACACACAACGGTTTTACTATTGCTTATAAAGGACTTGGCCCTAAAGGCGAAGAACGTCCTGCAGATGTACCTGGTACAAGTCTTTTTGACGCACTTACAAATACTACAAAAACAAAAATAAAAATTGGCGGACACAGTTTAGGAAGTTCAATTAGTACTTTAATCACCAACTATGCACAAAGTTTAGACAAATTTGATGTGATAGAAGGTTATGTTAGTGCAAGTCCAACAGTTGGCAATAAAAAATATGCAGAATATTTTAATGCTCTCTCTGATAGATCAGGAAATACATTAGGCAATAACTTCTATCGACTTACAAACAAAAGTGATATTGTGCCAATGGTGCCGGGCACATGGGGAGGCTTTACGGCAGTTGCACAAGAAGTGCTGTTTGATGCACACTATACTGGTGACGGAGCCGAAGGAATTGCAAAAAATCATCAAATTTGTTGTGCATATGCTTATGCACTGCAACATCCAGACAGACCGTTTAATGACAGTAACCAAGCAGGAACATGTACATTTCCTGTTGGAGAAGATCCTTTTTATTTTGCGATAGAACAACATCTTGTTAGTTTACAAGAATACTATGGTTATCTTCATTATAACGCAGACAGCACAGTATCCAGGACAGTGACTACTGTGTATCCAAACAGTCTTGTAAACATGAGAGATAGGGTCGTTGATGTAGTAGGGCAAACAAACACAGTGCTACCACTGTGGATGAAGTCAAAGCAGACTGACGGTCGGGTATTAGGCTTTACTAAAGCATGGGTTATTGCATACGTTAATCCAGGCGAAGCAGATCGCACAAGTTATAAAATAAGAACAAATTTTGGCGAAATTTTAAACAGAGTAAATTTTGTTAGTGACAGGTATATCTTAGATAACCAGCTTACTGCAAACTGGGTAGCAAACGAAGATTCTACAGATGGTGGAAATTGGAATCCAAGTCCACCATTAACTACGACATTTAATGTAAATCAAACAACTAATCCAACCAGTAGTGGCAATCCAACAATTTTTGATGCCAATGCTACACAGTTTACCAGCCCTGTAGATGTCTACGGCAAGACTGACAAGTACGACAAGTATCTAGTATATCCTGCTAATACAATTTTAGGCTCTGCTGACGCTACCACTGCAATTACACATGTAGATAGCGGACCAGTAACTATTAATCAAACGCTTTCAGACTACAAAGGCCCATATTATATTTTTGGTACCAGTGACAGTGGTTTCTCAGAAGGAAAGAAAGGCTATTACTATCCGTTATATACTGTACAAAGTGAAGCAGATGCGGCTGATGATGGTACTGGTAATTTAAATTTGGGCAATGGAAAAAGTCATGTTCATACCTTTGAAGACTTTCCGGGTATAAAATTTTACATGCCAAACAGTAGTACAACACATGGAGTTGCAATTCAACCAGATCTTCCAGAATATGTGTACACTGGAGATCTTGGTCCAATGGCTACAGTTGTAGAAGATACTACATCACCTACAATAACTCCAAGCCCAAGTACCCCTAGTGTACCAAGCACACCTAGTTATGGTGGCGGCACCAGCGGTGGATCATCAGGTGGAGGCGGTGGCTACACCAGTAGTAGTTCAAGTAGTAGCAGTTCAAGTAGTAGTTACAGTTATTAATACTACTAGACGTAATATGATAAATATAAAGACATAAACAGAGAGATTAAATATGGCAAGCAGTATCAATCCAAACAACATAGACACAACCTATCCAGTTGCTGGACAGGATAATGACAGTCAAGGATTTCGTGACAACTTCACAAATATCAAATCAAACTTTGAATTTGCAGAAACTGAGATTGATGACTTGCAAGCAAAAGGTATTTTTAAAAGTGCATTAACTGGTACAACACTGGACAATGACATGGCTGGTGCAGTTATTAAGAATGCTAAATTACAAGCAACCAGAGACACAAGAATAGCATTAGGATCAGTAACTGGGTCGACTGCAATTGACTACAGTGCAGGTAACTGGTACAGTGTAACAACATCAGGTTCAATTACACTAGCATTTTCAAACATTCCAAGTGCAGGTAACCAAGCATATATTACAGTGACAGTCACTGTTGCAAACGTTGCACATACTATGACACTTCCAAGTGCAGTAGGCAACGGAGCAAGTGCAAAATCAGTTGTGGGTATACAAGGTATTGCTTCAAACGTAATAACATTTGCAGAAACTGGCACATATGAATTTCAATTCCATACAGACGATGGCGGAACAAGTATATTCCTAAGCGAACTTACTCGTCCAAGAGATAGTTTTACAAATCCAATTAAACTTACAGGTTCAGAAGACTTGGCCGCATCAGGTGCAGCTAGCCTAACAAAGACTGCAAGTTTCTTTACAACTGGTGGAGCAGAGACAGCCACACTGGCCGCTGGTGTAGAAGGACAAGTAAAAGTATTTGCCTTTGTAGCAGACGGTGGTGATATGGTTATTACTGTAACCAACGCAGGTTGGAAAGCATCAGGTACAGGTACTATTACATTTGATACAATTGGCGAAGCAGCCACACTGATGTATATTAATAGCAAATGGTACTGTATTGGAAACAACGGCGCCGCATTTGGATAAAGAGCAAAATAATAATTGACATACCAACTCCTTTGCTGTATAATTATTGAGTAAAGGAGTTTTTTTATGAAACAAATAGATCTAAACAAGTACAAAGAGTTTGTAAAAGCAGTTACAAGCGAAGATTCTAATAGCACATCATCAATGTGTGAAACAATAGATAAATTAGAAGGTGAGTCTGGTGTTAATATGAGTTTACTACTAACTGGTGCAGTAGGTATCAGTGCAGAGGGTGGTGAGTTTATGGAAATTGTTAAAAAATGTATATTTCAAGGCAAACCATTGGATGATGATACTCAGTATCATGCAAAAAGGGAACTTGGTGATATCATGTGGTATTGGGTAAATGCATGTCGTGCATTGAATGTTGATCCAAATATTATTATACAGATGAACATTGATAAACTCAAAGCACGTTACCCAGGTGGCGACTTTGATGCACACTATAGTGAAAACAGAGTAGACGGCGACATATAATGGAACACCCATTAATAAATGACATTGGTAAACTTGATGAAGGCGAGATTCTGGATAAAATTACAGAAATTAATTCAAAGTTATCTATGGCTATGAGAATGGGTAATTCAAGTCTAATAAATCAATTACAAATGGCGCTTAATACATATCAAAATAAATTGGCAGAAATCACTGCCGAAGCACGTCGTAACAAAGACGATAAGTTTGAGGATAAAATAGACATATCATGAGTAATGTAAGAATAGGTTTCAGTCCAACATTTACTGCTGGCATACATTTTGATACTGGGGTAATTATGAATACATACAGTATTGATCTACAGATGATGACAAAGTCGATGAATACTATCGACCATAACATAGCACTGGAAAGATGCAAATATATTATCTATGAACAATTCAGTGATGCAATTATAATTGGTGATGACGACAAAAAAGTTGCTAAAAAATACCAAGACGTTGGTTTTCGCACAGTGATTTTGCCAAATGAACCTGCTGACCAATTGACGGGTTTAGCATTGTATAGTAAACTACAAGCAGTTACAGAAGATGTGATAGATATACTAGATATAAGCATAAGAAGTAGTATAGGCGGCGGAATAAGTTATTTGCATCATGATGAGGAAACAACTGGGCCTTATGAAAAACCAGGATGGTGGAGCGATACTGGTCCAAATTGTAGTACACTTACAAGTACACGTAAGAAAATTGTAGCACTTAATAACCCAACTTGGAAAAGTTTAGACTTGGATTGGGACAATGGCGAAGAACCAGAAACAGTAATTGAAATCAAACTTGAAAACACACCTGAAAAAATTGTACACTCAAGTGAAAACGTAGTAGAATTCAAACCCAATGATAAAAAATAAGTTTGGTGAAATAGTATACAACATTGAAGACGTAGTTGATTTGATTATGAAACAACAAACAACTGCTGATATTACTGTGGATGGCACTGTGCAACTTGAAGATACGTCACCTGAAACTGATATATCATTGAGTGTTGATGAGTATGATATGATGAATCAACGCAACTGGTTAATGCCTGAAGAGTACAAACAAATGGATATTGCACAGCATGTGATTGATCTTTGTAAAACACAACCAGAGATACAACGTGCTGGCGAAGAACTGTTGATGTTTCAAGAACGCAACTTGTTTAACTTGCTAAAGTATCTTAAGTATCTTGTGGATACCATGCGAAATAATAAGATAATATGGGGTGTAGGCAGAGGATCAAGTGTTGCAAGTTATGTGTTATACTTGCTTGGTGTACACAGAATTGATAGCATGTACTATGATTTAGACCCTGGTGAGTTTCTAAGATAAATATTAACTACGCAGTTAATAGGAGTACCAAATGGCAAGTAAAAAAGTTTATAGAAGTTCACAAGGCAAATCAGTTGACCTTGGAGCCTTGTTATTACAAAATGAAACGGTTCGTGCAGTTGGCAACATGGGCGTAAATGCACGTGGCGACAGAGTTGATACCTTTAACAAAGTAGTTGACTCTAAGGTAAAGCAATCTCAACGAGCTTATAACAAACAGATTGGACCGCAAAATGAAATTCCGCAAGAATCTGCTGCAACCATTGAACGTGTTATTCCGCCAGCACCTCCTGCACCTAATCCGTATAAATTGCAAGAAACAAATGCCAAAGAGGACAAAGCATTTAAAGAAAAACGAAGCACTAAGACTCCAAAAGTTGCTAAAACTAAAAGTGTAGAATCAATACAGACTCCAGTAGTAGATGAAAAAGTATTAGATATTGAACCTACACCTGAACCCGAAAAGGCGTCAGCTCAAAAAGGGGGATTAGCAGAAGCTATTGCAAGAGCAAAAACTATAAAACAAGAAGCACAAAAAACACCAAGACAACAAGCACAAGAACAAGCAGGAGTAAAGAAAATATAATGGCTACACAGAACTATGATGCATACAAAGTTACGAGAGAAACGTTTAGAGCACTACGTGATGATGTAATTGTTGAAGAAATGGCATTTAAAGAAAGAAAACTACAAAGCGGAATCATATTATTAGACGATGACGGCAAAGGTCATGGCATACGTCCACGTTGGGGCAAGGTATATGCTATTGGTCCAGAGCAAACAGAAGTTTCTACAGGGCAATGGATCATGGTAGCACACGGTCGTTGGACAAGAGGTGTGAAGATTGCAGACGGAAACGGAGAAACTGTGATTCGTAAAGTAGACAATGCAGACATTTTACTTGTTAGCGATGATGATCCTGGCAACGATGATACATTGGCTGATGCAATTGACATTTACCAGCGATGAGATTGTAGGAACAATTGATTGCGATCATTACAAAGATAACTTTGTTGATCTATATCTTGCACTGAAAGCACTACATCAACCAGCCTTTGAATCAAATCAAAAAATTGTAATAAAATTAACCAATGATTTTTACAAAGATTCACATGGCTTAATATTACAAAGTTTACAAACTATTATTAACCATATTGATATTAGTAATTGTTTTATCTGTCTTGTAACAACTAATAATAAAATTCATGAAGAATATCGCTATGTGCATAAAACATATAGTACTGACCCTACAACATTTAAAATACAATCTATTGCAGGCAATTTTGAAAGATTACCAGCAGGTGATATCAGACCATATACAAAAACAAATAGTGTCAATCATCGAAGTGAAGAGATATCAAAACTTACAAAAGCACAAAGAGATCTACTATTTAAAAATAAAAATTTCTGTATAATTCCTTGGACAAGTTTATACATTCATACCAAAAATGGTGTTGCACCGTGTTGTGCATGGAATGGAGAGTCAATTGGTGATTGCAGTAAAGACAGCCTTAAAGACATTTGGAACGATAAACCATATCAAAATTTAAGAAAACGAATGCTAAATGATCTGCCAAGTGACGGATGTAAACAATGTATGCGAGCTGAAAAACTTGGAAAAGAAAGTTTTAGAACATCAATGAATACTACGTTTGCAAAGCACGTAGACCTTGTCGAACAAAATATCACGCCCGAGTATAATTTAAAATTCATTGATTCAAGATTTAATAATCTTTGTAATTTGAGTTGTCGTAGTTGTGTTCACGGATCGTCAAGTAGTTGGCATGCTCCAGCAGTTGCAGTTGGTTTAATTGACAAGTCTACACCAGTATTCCTTAAAGCAGGTAGAAACAACACAGATTTGTATGATCAAATAGTTGAACAACTAGATAATATTGATAGGATATACTTTGCCGGCGGCGAGCCACTGATGATGCCAGAAAACTACAAGATACTCGCTGAATTAAATCTAAGACATCGTCATGACATCCAATTGATATATAATACTAATATGACACGTTCGCATCTAAAAGGACACAGTATCTTTGATGCATGGAAAAATTTTAAAAACATATCCATTGGTGCAAGTCTTGACGCAGAGGGCGAAAGAGGAGCATATCTACGTACTGGAACAGTATGGCAAGATGTATTAGACTTTAGGCGTGAAATGCTGGATCAACGTCCTGATATAGATTTTTATATCAGTAGTACAACAAGTCTTATTAATGTATTACATGTGCCAGACTTTCACCGCAGTTGGACAGAAAAAGGTCTAATAAAACCTGAACAGTTTCGTATACAGACACTACACTGGCCTGAATGGATGAGAGTTGAAACTGCTCCACCCGCCTTACGTGTGCAGATAAGAGAAAAAATTAATAATCATCTTGAATGGTTACGTCCGCTTGATAACGAAGGTAGAGCAACTCAGGGCTTTGAAAGCATCCTTACACAACTAGATACAACTATTGCTTTTGATAGTAAAGACTTTTGGCAAAATATCTTGCCTCTAGACAAATACTATAAAGCAAACCTATTAGATAGTTTTCCAGAATTGGTTGACTTACCTAAATAATACCTGTATACTATGTACAAATTAGGAGTATTGTATGAAGCAACTGTGGACTGAAAAGTATAGGCCCGATGACATCGACGGATATGTGTTCCGTGATGCAGAACAAAAAGCACAAGTAAAAACTTGGATAGATGAAGGTGCTATTCCGCACTTGTTATTCTCAGGTGCACCTGGTGTAGGTAAAACAACACTGGCAAAGATACTGATCAAACAACTTGAAATAGATGACTTTGATGTGCTAGAAATAAACGCATCAAGAGAAAATTCAATTGACACAATACGTGATAAGATCACAGGATTTGTACAAACAATGCCATTTGGTGACTTCAAGGTTGTACTGTTAGATGAGGCTGACTATATATCGCCAAATGGACAAGCGGCACTGCGTGGTGTTATGGAAACCTATCATGCTAGTGCAAGGTTCATACTAACTTGTAACTATCCAAACAGAGTTATCCCTGCATTGCATAGTAGATGTCAAGGCTTTCATATTGAGAAAGTAGACAAGACAGAGTTTACTGCACGTATTGCCACTGTGCTGGTTGCAGAGAATGTTGAACTTGATATCGAAACACTGGACACATATGTACGTAGCACCTATCCAGATCTACGTAAGTGTTTGAATCTGTGTCAGATGAACAGCACAGATGGCAAACTTACAAACGTAAAGGGCGATGAAGGCAACACAAGCGACTGGCGGGTTGATGCAGTAAACTTGTTCAAAGCAGGCAAGATCATTGAAGCACGTAAACTTATGTGTGCAACTGTACGTCCAGAAGAGATGGAAGATGTATTTCGTTGGATGTATGACAACTTAGAACTGTTCAGTACTACTCCAGAAGGACAAGACAGTGCTATTATGGCAATACGTACAGGACTTGTTAATCACAGTTTCGTAGCAGATCCAGAAATTAATCTAAGTGCAACTATGGTAGAGCTATCGCAGATCAATGGGTGAAGTATTAGAATTTAAACCACGTGAACAAGTATTCATACTTAAATTTACTGCTCCACGACCACTAAAGATGCGTAAGACTGGCAAGGAACGTATCACACTAGAACTAAACAAAGTAGACGAAGAACATGGCTTAGGACAGGCATGGGTACCAGCATCAAACAAACGTTTAGCACAAGAAAAACTTAGTAAAATGATAGAAATAATAGAATTTTTAGACTAACCTAAATGCAGAAAAAGGTTGACTTATTCTATAACTGTGTTATTATATATGTATAGTTAGAAATAAGGAGAGCTAGATGACAAAGATAGATTTTATAAGTGCTGATAACGGTGGTATTAAGTTTTACGGTGGTAGAAATGACGAACTTGGACAACTTAACACAGTTGGTTTTGCAAAGACACCAAAAATGGTTGCATACATTCTTCAAACAAGAGGTGTTGCTGATAGATTGATGCATAGTAGCTCAATGGATTTTGCAGAGGAATATGGTTTTAAGAACAATGGCGATGCATGGAACATGTTTGATGCAGGCGTAGAATTGGCATCTGCATAATGAAATACATTATTGCAATATTATTTCTGCTACCCACAATGGTATTTGGACAGGAATTTACAACTAATAATCCAAGTAAAGCAATTGAAGAAGTATCACAGAGATTGTACAAGCACTATGAAGTTGATGATACAATTAACGGATATGTCTTAAACAAAATTAAATATGGTTTTAGTATTGTTGGGCCTAGTGAAACAAAAAGTAGCAATGATAGTAAGTTTCCGCAACGTGCAAAAACATTCAAGCAAAAGGTAGTTCTTAAGAGCAAGAATAAAATGTATTGGAAGTTTCAAGCAGACCATAAACTTATTGTAAATCCATCTTCGTTTGATGGCTTATCATACAGTTGGAAAGACATTGGTTCTATTACTGTTAAACAAGATGAAGCATATGCGGAGATAAAATTTACGTGGTAATTGATCAATTACATGATATCTGGAATATATCATCAATGCACATAATCGATGGCGAGTTCACTGGTTATGAAAGTGTCTACGATCAATTAGACGCCTTTGATAAAGCACAGTATGATGCTGACCCACAAGGAACAATAGAAAAGGTATACAACATATATCGTAGTATTGATCTAGTTCCTATTGTGTATTATACCCACCAAGGATTGGTTGATGCAGTACGTAAGTTTAGCAAGTTATCCTATAACAATGTAGACAACGGAAAAATTGGACTGGGCAACAACAGAGGGCAAACAATCAATAGATTTTTGTTTCCTAATATGATGACTGCTGAACCTAAAGGCAGAGGATCAAACAGTTTAAAGGATCGATTCTTTGATGAACGCAAACTTAAACGTGCAATTAGAATTTGTTTTGAGTTTAGAACAGGTGATAGATTGTTACGTCCAACACAGTTAAGAACTGCACTTGAATTAGTCACAGGTGAGAACGTTACTAACTTCAAAGCACAAAATGCCAAAGCAATAGTAGAACATCTGTGCCCTGTGCTTTGGGGCAATGTGTATGATTACAGTTGTGGCTATGGTGGTAGATTATTAGGCATAGGCTCAAGCAACTTTAAGTACAATTACATAGGAGTTGAACCCAACACTGAAACAGTTGCATACTTGAATTATTTGAATGATGTAATAGACGAAGCAACCGGTGTAAGAGGCACTATCGTACAAGATGTTAGTGAAAATTATCAACCTGAGGATATAGACCTAGCATTCAGTTCACCTCCTTATTTTAACTTGGAGAAGTATTCAAATGAAGAAACACAATGCATGGTACAGTTTAAAACTGAAGATGAATGGTTTGAAGGCTATGTTGCTCCGACTATGCAAAACATTCGCAAAGGGCTCAACAGTGACGGAGTATTCGCCACCAACATCGCAGACTATAAGAGCTATGATCGACCCGAGCCTTACGAAGTCACGGAAAGGTGGATCCAAACCGCAGAGAAGGTCGGCTTCAAACATGATGGAATAATTAAAATGATGTTGAACACACGTCCGGGTGTGGGTAATGATCGTAAACAAGGTAGAGAAAAGTGGGAGGGTGTATATGTCTTTAGAAAAAACTAAGCCAACAGACTACATGAGGACTGTGATGGACTATCCGGTTGAGGGTGTAAACTTTTATGATGTTAACAGTTTGTTTGCACAACCTGTGTGGAATCAAGTTGCCGCTGAACTGGCAGTAGAAATACAAAGACTGTTCAACACAAACAGTGAGATAACACACATTGTTGGGATTGAAAGCAGAGGCTTTGCAGTTGGTGCAGTGTTAGCAAGTGTTATTGGTGTGCCGTTTATAATGGTACGTAAAAAAGGTTCAAAGTATCCCGGTAGTTTGTTAGAAGAAAGTTATGGCACAGAATACAGTGAAGACACACTGGTGCTACAAGAAGGCTTACTAGGACATGCAAATAGAGTTCTTATTGTTGATGATTTAGTTGCAACTGGCGGAAGTATGTTAGCAACAAAACGTTTAGTAGAACAAGCAGAAGCAAGGGTAGTTGGTTTTGCGAGTATTATTAACTTAACGTATCTTAACTCAGATGATATGAAACAGGAATTACACATAACTCAAGAGGAGATAACAAAATGACAGAAGTTCAAGAGCGAATGAGGGAACTGTGCCGGCCTATAGAACAACAAATACTAATGTGTGATAGCAAAGAAGATATACTGATGATGGCATGTGCTATGTTACAACATGTTAAAACAATGATGGACTCACAGATTGGTGTAGAAGGACGTAAACAAATATTAAAGGAGGCTAACAATGACTAAATTTGACTGGGCAAGAATGTACAAAGACGAAGAGCATATTGAAAGAGAAGCATATAGTTGTGTTGAAACTGCAATATGCAATCATTATGAAATTGAAGATATTGACGAACTGACTGCAGAACAATGGGTTGATATACATGCATGGCAAGAAGAAAATGTTGGTGAATATTCGCCAATGAATATGGGATTCTCAGATGTGTATAATGTTTGGGAAATGAACAATGAAGACATTTAATATTGTGTACGAACCACGTGTCGAAGATCCAGTAACAATTGCAAAATTAGAAACTAGAAAAGAGGCAGAGGAATACATGGAAATGATTAAAAACACCAAACCTCGAGTATTCCCCTTCCATAAGGTCGTCGAAGTTAACTAGCTTTTTTGCATATGCAAGACGATTTGCGATAGTTCAGTATTTTATGAACTAGAGCACGTTTCCGTGCGTCAGCAAACTTCTTCCATTGATATGGTCTGTAAGTCATTTTGCCACCCTCCCTAAGTAAATGGTTAGGTGCGTTCCTTCAGCGATTGCCTACTTCCGCCCTCTCGGGTGAACGTATGTTTATTTAGCATGATAGTTATGCCAAATCGTAGAAAAAGGTTGACTTATTCTTAAAGTGTGTTATTATAACAGCATAATAAGAAAAAGGAAACACATGTTTACAATAGCAACTGAAAGATTAGCAATAGAAGATTACGTTAGCAAAAACTACATACATGATTTTGTTTACGAAGATGCAATTGGTTTTGAAGCATTGGATTATTATTTGACCATGCATGAATCAGTAATGCTAGAGTTTATATGCACGTACTTAGACAACCAAAACGGTATAGCAACACCGTATCCAAAGTTGCCGATGACAATATAGATAGAAAGAAAGATGTAAATGAAATATAACAAATACGAAAAAACAATACTTACAGACTGCGATGGTGTACTACTAGATTGGGAGTGGGCATTCAATTGTTGGATGATACAACATGGATTTGAAACTACAGAAGGATACCAGTTCAAATATGATATGGCTGAACGTTATGGTATTCCAAAAGAGCAAGTAAAAAAACTTGTTAAGACCTTTAATGAAAGTGCCGCAATAGGATTTCTACCAGTACTGAGAGATGCAATGTACTGGGTCAAAAGACTACATGAACAACATGGTTATACATTTATATGCATAACAAGTTTAAGTCTCGATGAAAATGCATACAAACTGCGTGAAATGAATCTACAAAAAATGTTTGGTAAAACTGCTTTTACTAAACTGGTATGTTTAGACACAGGTGCAGACAAAGATGAAGCACTGAGCAAGTATGCAGGTTCAAACTGTTACTGGTTAGAGGACAAAGTTGAAAATGCAACTGCTGGTTTGAGATTTGGTCTAAAGCCTATACTGATTGAACATGGACACAACATGAATGCAGATGTTGATTATCCAATATGTAAAAATTGGTTGGAAGTTTATAAGCAAATTACCCAAATGTAATAAAACTGTAACATTTATAGGCTTAAATAAAGTTTGTAAAAGGAACTATAAATGAACAAACTTATTAAAAAGGTGTGTAGGATGGACTTAGGCAATCCCATAATGACGGCTCTTGTTGGACTGGTAGTATTTTATATAGGGCTGAAGATGTTCTCAGGTGGCATGAAGTCAATGGGTAACTTGGAACATTTGAACTTCTTTTTGGGCAATCCAATCTATATGTTCCTTGGTGGTATTGTAATGACACTGCTTTGGCAAAGTTCAAGTTTAAGTACAACGGCAATAATTGCACTGGTAGCCTCAGGGGCATTGCCTCTGCCCGCAGCCATAGCGGCAGTGTTAGGCGCAAACATCGGAACCACCGGCACCATTTGGTTAGCCGGTTTTTTTGTGAGCGATGGTATGCCCAAAGGCGATACACTTAGGATAGCAATAGCACACACAGGTGCCAACATGTTTATGGCTATAATGTTGTTGCCATGGGTGCACCACATAGCAAGATTTTTGAATAAGTTTTAGGAGAGTAAGATATGAATTGGTTAGAGAAACTATTACAAAGATGGTTCAAGCCACAGCCAACTGTACAGTATTTGTCAGGAAAAGGCAAACTATAATAAATAACTCGATGAACAAGTAACGTCCAATTTTTTTTGGGCAAATTTTTTTTAGGCAAAAAAAGGAAAAGCAATGACGCAACTAATAGACCCAAGTAAATTCACAGAGACAGTTGGCCTTTTAAGGTCATTTTTTTTGGAAAAAGGATTTCTTGAAGTACACACACAAAACAGATTATCAATACTAGCCGCATGCGAAGATCCATTCAATGTAGCAACTTACAACTATGCAGGCAATGTTTGGCCACTACCACAAACAGGCCAGATGTGGTTAGAACATGAATTACTAAGTCAGCCCTCAGCAAAGGGCTTTTTTTGTGTCTCAACTTCCTACAGACAGGAACCAAATGCAATTCCAGGTAGACACGATATAATATTTCCAATGTTTGAATTTGAAATGCCAGGTAATGTAGATGATCTAAAAGCAATGGAGTATGAACTATGTGAATACTTAGGCTTTGGCAACATTACAGAAAAGACCTATGCTGAATGGCAACAACACTTTGGACTCGGTACTGACGTAGAAATGGAAGCAGAACACGAACTAAAGATGGAAGAACAGTTTGGTCAAACACTTATTACAAACTTCCCCGAACTAACAAGCCCATTTTGGAACATGGCTAGAAATGATGATGGCAATACTGCAAAGAAGATGGATGTTATACTAGGTGGTATGGAAACTATTGGATCAGCAGAACGTTCATGTGATGTTGATATGATGAGAGATACATTCCATAGTATTGTAGGCGGAGAGTATGCAGAGTTACTATTCAAACTGTTTGGTAAGGAAAGAGTTGAAGCAGAACTAGAAAAGTTTTTAGAGTTTGACTTCTTTCAAAGAGTAGGCGGAGGCATAGGTGTTACACGTATGATCCCTGCACTAGAAAAAATCAACAAGGTATAAGAATAATCTGGGGTGGTGAAATTGGTAAACACGCACGGCTGTTAACCGTGTGGTTGAATGTACTGCAATATATTTAACCTTGTAGGTTCGACTCCTACCCCCAGAGCCAATTTTTAAGTTGCGTAGATCTCCAATACTGTGTCAATGATAGGATGTCTTTGGATATCTCTATTGTTCATATAGCATACACTTAGTCCATCACGACGTGTTTCTAATCGTTTACATAAGTCTATCAGTCCGTTGTTATGTACGGTTCTATCCGTTTGTTCAACATCTCCTGTGATTACTATTTTGCTGTTCTCGCCTATGCGTGTCATTAGCATTTTCATTTGACTAGGTGTTGCATTTTGCATTTCATCTGCTATAATCCAGGCATCCTTGAATGTTCTTCCTCTCATGAAAGCCAATGGTGATATTTCAATAGTTTGTTCATCTAACATACGTGCTATTTCTTTTTTAGTGTAGAATTCTCGCAGTACATCAAACAAAGGTCTGGTCCACGGCTCCATTTTACTATTCAAGTCACCAGGCAGAAAGCCATGCTTTTCATCATCGACACCCACTGCTGGGCGAGTCAATACAATACGTTCACATGCACCATCTCTAAATGCTTTTATAGCCGCTAACATTGCAAGATAAGTTTTACCCGTGCCCGCAGGTCCAGTCGCCACAGTGATGTTGGTTTGTGGATCTAGTAGGCTGGTTATAAGGTTTTCTTGATTGATTGACTTCGGACGAAGTTCAATGTGTTTGCGTTTTAGTGCTTGGTTAAAATTTATTGTGTTGTCTTGTTGTAGTTGTCTTTGATATTTTGCTTTGCGTTTCGCTCGAGACATTGTATCTCCTAAGGTTAAGTGTTGTTCGCTACCCACAATAATATTTAAAACAAAAACAAATAAGAAATAACATGTGTAAAGTTTTGATATGCACCGCTAAATATATTAGTGGCCACAAAGACAAATTGGGCTAAATACTGTTAACGTAAAACAAAAGGCCACAGATGTCACTCGACGATAATAAATTTTTCAAAGACGGTTCCGACTATTGGATGGTAGCAGATAACATCAAGGGCATCTACATGAGTGATGGTAGTATGAAAATACTATTAGACTTTGAACGTGTGATGAACGAGCTGGATATATTTGCATTTCGCAATTGGGAACTAGGAGAGCTTGTTGCTGGTCCTGAACAAGGTCCATACAAAACTTCATGTACATTTCTATGGCCAGAACAACTTATGCCGGACCCAAGAGGAGCAATGCGTTTATTGCCATTTGATTGTGAAGTTAAATGGAAGAAAACCAAAATGAAAGTTCCAGTGAAAGTTAAATCACCAAGCGACTTTAAGGCAGGCACAAAGGTTGCTAGACTGATTGAAAAGCCAATTTGGTTGGTAGAAATTATTATGCCAAAAAGTCTTATGCAAGACATAAGAACTGGGGCAATCGAACTTGAAGATGAAACAGTTGATCTGCAGGATCTTGATGACGCATACAATGCAGACTTAGATCAGCAACAGGTTATGGATGCAGACGCACAACAAGAAATGGATGCTAATATCGATGTCCAAGTTTAATTTAACAGAAGGTTTAGGTTACAAAGACCTAGCAGGTATGATGAAAAGCACAATGTATGTTGATGACTTTTCAAGTAAGATGGGCGATGACGACGAGATAGTTGTTGCAAGTTTTTATGTCCGTGACAGACAAGCCGCAGTAGACTTGGTCAACTGGTTCGAAAAAGGCTATGACTTTGTACTAGATGCTGATATGAGCCCAGGTGAAGTAAAGCCAAATAGATTCCTGGTATATATCGAACTTAAACGTAGAAACTACACTGCTGACAACTTAGCCACCTTGCTAGATGATTTTAACACACTAACAGAGTACGAAGGTGACGGCTGGACCATGGGCTACAGAGGCAAAGAAATGCCTTTTACTGTGGAACAGTTCAACATGATAGTACCTACTTCACCCAAGACATACAGAGAACGTGAACAGTTTGAACTAAACGAGATGAGAACTGCCGCTGGGATTCCATACAAGACTATATACAACAAAGGCAAAAAAGACAGAGCCTTAGAAAAGTTTTTGTTAAACGCGGGAATCTAAATGTCCTATAAAAATATTATCGCTTTTGGCGATAGTTTCACCAGAGGCGACGAGCTGACTGATTGTCCTGACCACACTGATGACTTTGCTCATAGTACACAAACATGGCCGTCTATACTTTCACGCACAGTCGGTTGCAAATATCACTGCTTCGCACTTGGAGGAGTGGGTAACCAATATATTGGCTGGCAAATAGCAAATAGGTTACGTCCAGAAACGCTTTTTATCGTAAACTGGACATACTTTGAAAGATTTGATTATGTTGATATTGATTCTGATAGATGGAAAACAGTTCATCCACGTCACGATCATAAATTAAGTCATTATTTTTTCAAACACATTGATAGTGAAGTTTGGAACACTTATCGTAACTTACAACATATGCACAGTGCAATTTCCTTACTGAAACAAAACAATATAGATTTCATAATGACATGTTTAGATTCAAAATATTCAAATAATGTTGATAAAATGTTAAATTTTGCTAACTCCAAATGGAATGATGCAATAGGAAAGTTACATGAACAAGTAAGTCCGCATATTACTACATTTGAAAAATTAGACTTTCTCAGTTGGAGTAAACACAAAAAATATGAAATAGGAGCACAAGGACATCCACTGGAAAAAGCACATGCAGAGGCCGCAAAGTACATAAATATGGTTACAACAGAAGGAAAGAACTATGGACATTGATAAACTTAGAGAAGAGATTGCATATGACGAAGGCTCAGTTAATGAAATATACCTCGACCATCTCGGCTTGCCTACTTTTGGTATTGGTCATTTGGTTATTGATAGTGATCCAGAACATGGACAACCGGTTGGAACGCCTGTCTCAGAAGATAGATGCAATTCAGCCTTTGACAGTGACGTCCAAACCGTCCTTGCCGACTGCGAGCGACTATATCCTGACTTTGATGACCTCCCAGAAGAAGTCCAACTGATAATTGCTAACATGATGTTCAATATGGGCCGACCGAGACTAAGCAAGTTTAAAGGAATGAAACGTGGAGTAGATGCCAAAGATTGGAACTCAGCTGCAGATGAAATGGTTGATTCAAACTGGTACAAACAAGTAACAAAACGTGCAGACAGACTGGTAGCACGTATGAGAGCAGTACAGATAGACGACTAATGGCTAGAATATACGCATTATTAATAATACTTGCAATACTTACAGGTTGCGGATACGGAGTGTATCTTTATTATAAGGATACGCAAGCACGTATAGCAACACTGCGAACTAATAATGCTAACTTAGAATCTAGTAATAAAAGTTTATCAGCAAAGATCACTGCAATGAATGAGAATGCAGTGAAACAAGCAAAGTTATCTCAAGAACTCACAGACAACTTAAAAAAAGCACGTGAAGCAAACACAGTAATCAAGGACCTGTTGGCAAAAACTGATCTAGTTAAAAACAGTTTAGCAGATCCATTAGCATCTGAAAAGAGAATAAATGAAAAAATTGATAGTTTTTTCAAGTCTATTGAGTCTGCTACTGTTAAGTAGTTGCTCTTGGAAGCCTGAAAAAGAAATTGTAACACAAGTCGAAGTCTACAAGC
>Ga0206682_10000064_pt1 | contig 99231 bp, 66 predicted proteins | sample M240m12015metaG_FD_155444 | JGI IMG/M metagenome (GOLD analysis project Ga0206682, IMG submission 155444) | Ammonia-oxidizing marine archaeal communities from Monterey Bay, California, United States - M2 40m 12015 | ecosystem: Environmental > Aquatic > Marine > Intertidal zone | place: USA... | reverse complement strand
CATCGCTCGCAGCACCCCGTCGTCGTCGTCGTCGTCCTCGTCAACGTTCGCGTCCGAATCCCCGTCGCGCGTCCCGCGCGTCGCCAATCGCATCCCCACGTCCAGTCCGATCGCCATCGCCAACCCCTCGTCGTCCTCGACCGCTCTCGGCGCGTCGCGCGCCATCCCTCCTCGCGCTCTCCGCGCGTCGCGCGTCGCGTCGTGCGGGCGCGTCGTCGCGATTCGCGCGCGAATCCTTCGACGCGCAATTCGAACGCGCGCCGATTGTCCGAGCGCTACACTGTTCGCCCACACGACGCAGAGATTTACGTTCGCGGTCGAATTTCGCCCGAACGTCGACGGCGCGCTGACGATTATTATACGATTGTGTACGCGCGCGTTCGGGTCGGTCGGTCGAACGCCGCGAGACACCCGCGTGTGCGCGCGCGTCGGTCGATCGCTGACATCCGCGTCGCGTCGGACGCGCGCGCGGCCGGCGCCAGCGCTCGACGCGGATGTCGGCGATCGTCGCGCGCGCGAGCCGACGCGCGGCGCGCGCGCTCGCGTCGCGCGCGCGTCCGTCGCGCGCGCTCGACGGATGGGCGCGCGACGGATGGGCGCGCGCGGCGACGGCGACGGCGACGGCGACGGCGACGGCGACCGGTCCGACGACGCGCGTCGAGCGCGGACGCGCGAGCGCGACGTCGGCGAGCGACGACGCGGCGGTCGGGCTCAAGGCGCGCGTCGCGGCGGCGCTGGAGCGCGCGAACGCGCGACTGCGGGCGATCAAGCGGGCGCACGGGGACCGCGTCGTGGGCGAGGTGACGGTGAACATGGTCGCGGGAGGGATGCGAGGGATCACGGCGATGCTGTACGAGACGTCGCTGTTGGACGCGGAGGAGGGGATACGGTTCCGAGGGCGCGCGATTCCCGAGCTGCGGGAAAAGTTGCCGAAGGCGCGGGGGGGCGAGGAGCCGCTGCCGGAGGGAATCATGTGGTTGATGCTGACGGGGGAGATTCCGAGCGAGGCGCAGGTGAGGACGCTGAGCGCGGAGCTGGCGGCGCGCGCGGAGGTGCCGAAGGTGGTTTTCGACGCGCTCGACGCGCTGCCGAAAAACGCGCATCCGATGACGCAGCTGAGCGTCGCGCTGATGGCGATGCAACCGGAGAGTAAGTTTGCCAAGGCGTATCAAGACGGCGCGCACAAGACGACGTTTTGGGAGCACGCGTTCGAAGACTCGATGGATATCATCGCTCGTTTACCCGCGGTGTGCGCGGCGATCTACAGGCGAACGTTCAAGGATGGGACGCTCGTCGCCGCCGACGCGAGTCTGGACTGGGCGGCGAACTTCGCGCACATGATGGGGCACGATTCCGAGGCCGTGAAGGAGCTCATGCGGTTGTACATGACCATTCACGTCGACCATGAGGGCGGGAACGTGTCGGCGCACGCCACGCACCTGGTTGGGAGCGCGTTGAGCGATCCGTACCTCTCGCTCGTCGCCGGCTTGAACGGCCTCGCCGGCCCGTTGCACGGCTTGGCGAACCAAGAGGTGCTGAAATGGCTCAACGAGACGCGCGAAAAAGTTGGCGACAACGCGACGAAGGAAGAACTCACTGAGTTCGTGTGGGCGACGCTGAAGAGTGGCAGGGTCGTTCCGGGATACGGCCACGGCGTGTTGCGAAAGACGGATCCGAGATACACGTGTCAGCGCGAGTTCGCGCTCAAGCACTTGCCCGACGATCCGATGTTCAAGCTCGTGGGTAAGCTCTTTGAAGTCGTCCCGGGCGTGCTCACCGAGACTGGTAAAGTGAAGAACCCGTGGCCCAACGTCGACGCGCACTCGGGCGTGTTGCTTCAATACTACGGCATCACCGAAGCAAACTTCTACACCGTCTTATTCGGTGCCTCGCGCGCTATCGGCGTCTTGAGCCAACTCACGCTGTCTCGCGGGTCTGGATACCCCATCGAACGCCCGAAATCCGTCACGTCGCAGTGGATCGAGGAAAAGTTTGGCAAAGTCGAGGCGTAGCCGCGTCGGGCGCCCACCGCCAGCGCTCCTCTTACGCATCTGCGTTTTTATTTCAAATACAATCCTAGTAGTACCACAACAATCGCGCCAGTCTCACTCGAACCGAGTCTCACTTGAACGGATTCGCATCCGCTCGTTTCGCCTGCTCCACGTCCGCCGCCGTCGGCGACGCCCTTCGTACGTTTTCGCTCACCAGCTCCGCCGTCGCCGCCGCGTTCCCCGTTCGCCCTCCCGACGTCCCCTCCAGCACGTCCATCTCCGCGTACAACCGCGTGGCGACTTCTTCCTCCTGCAGCATCGCCGTCTTCTGCGCCTCCCACGCCTTCTCCGCCTGTTCGCGCGTCAACTCGCCGCGTTCCTTTCGGAATCGCTCGAACGATTCCGCCCACTCGGGCTTGGGCGGTTTCGCGCCCTTGTTCCGCCCGCACCGCGACGCCGCGGGCGCGCACGCGTTGAACATCGATCGCCGCGCGCTGTCGCGCGATGCGTCGCGCGATGCGACCGTCGCGACGGTCGCGACGGTCGTCGAGTCGCACAATGCGGCTCGCGGTCGGTCGTCGAGCGACGCCGCGCGTCGCGCGCGCGCGGCGCGCGCGCGCGACGACGCGCGCGGCGACGACGCGCGACGTCGCGCTCGCGCTGCTCGACCGCGACGGGGTGATCAACGTCGACGTCGGCGCGCCGGGCGTCGTGGACGTCGCGCAGTTCGAGCTCATCGACGGCGCGGCGCGCGCGGTGCGAGCGCTGAACGACGCGGGCGTGCCGACGGCGGTGGTGACGAATCAGACGGCGATCGGAAAGGGGTACGTCAGCGCGGCGTACGTCGAGGACGTGGTGCACGGGGAGATGCGACGCGCGCTTCGCGAAGACGCCGGGGCGACGCTGGGGGAGATTTATTACGCGCACAAGGCGCGAGACGAACCGTGCGACCGGCGAAAGCCGGCGCCGGGGATGGTGGTCGAGGCACTCGCGGCGAATGGGCTCGCGGATGAGCCGTCGCGGGCGGTGTTCATCGGGGACACGGTGACGGATATGCAGGCGGCGGCGAGAGCGGGCGTTCGGCGGTGCTTGGTGTGCACGGGGTACGGAGAGGTCATGGGTGAAGCGCTGCGGTCGAAAAATCAACGACTGCCGTACAGAATTACGACGCGCGCGGACGATCCGACGATGTCGCTTCCCGATGAGTGCTTTCCCGTGGATGTGTATGAAGACTTGGCGCACGCCGTATGTTGTTTATTAGCAGTGCCCAGTTTTACGTAGTTCTAGCTCTAGCGTGCTCCGTCAGTAGAAAGATGGTCTTGTACATGCGCAAAACCATGTAGATTGCTTTGCAAGCGGCGTCGTGCGTCATCTGGTCGCACGAACCTTCCGTGATCGTCGCCAACAAATCATTTTGCGCTCGCGTGATTTCCCGCAGCCTCTTGCTGTGCTCGGCGCCGATTTCGCGCGCTTGGTCATCGGCCCAGCTCGAGCGCGCGCGCAAGGCGGACGATAAAAGTGCGTGAGCCTCTGTGTTCGTCTCACTCTGCTCGTCCGGCCAAAGGAGATGTAACGAACGATGATCGCCGTCGTGCTCCCGCGTCTCGTCTTTCCCAGCGATGATCAAGCGTACGTCGCGTTCGAGCGTGTCGATCGCCGTTCGCAACGTCTGCGCGTACGTGACGTCGGCATGAATGCGGTCCCGGGACTCAAGGAACGACCGGGAAATCATCATCAACTGTCGCGCGCTCGCGACGTCGTACTTGACGCGTTTCAACAAAACTTGCAGCACTTCGTGGTCGGTCCAAGTGTACTCTTCGAGCGTCTTGCGCCGCTTTCGAGTCGCCTTCTCACAAAACAGAAGCTGACTCTTCACGCGTACGATCGCCGCGTCCAACGCATTCGCGTTCGCTCGAGCCTCGCTCGCCCCGATCGGTGACGCCGACGCGGCGACCGTCGCGTGCGCCGGTCCGAACCTCGACGGTTTCGGCGTCTTGAAGACGCTCTCCGGCACGACGCGCTGCCCACACTGCACCGAGCTCAGCGTCAGCCGTCGCTCGTCCAGATCGGCGTCCGGCGTCCCGTGCACGCCCTCGTCGTCCAGCGTCGGCGCGCTCGAGCTCGACCGCCTCGGCGCGACGGACGCGTCGCCGCGTCCGGCGCGTTCGCGTCGCTCGCCCCGCGTCTCCAGCCGCGCCAGCTCCTCCCTCTTCGCCCTCGCGTACGCCTCGCGCGTCCATCCGCCGTCCAGCGCGATCTCCACCGCTTCGATCGCGTCCACCGCGTCGACGGCGTCGAGTCCGATCGCCGCCCGCGTCGCGTCGCCCTCCACGCGCGCCGCCGCGCACCTCGGGCACCGTCTCGCCGTCGCCGAGGCCAGTCCCCCGCACGCGTCGCACGGCACCACTCGCGCGCCGCACCGCGCGCACGCGAGCGACACGAGCGTGTGACACAGCGTCGGCGTCTCCACGAGCGCTGCGCGCGTCGTCGTCGTCGCCGTCGCCGTCGTCAGTCGTCGCGTTCGTCGATTCGGGCACCACGCATCGAATCGCATCGCGTCGCGCGCGTCGCGCGTCGCGCGCGTCGCGCGTCGCGCGCGTCGCGTCGTCGTCGCGCGTCGCGCGCACCGCCCGACGTCGTCGGCGCGTGATCGCACGCGCCTCGGCGCGCGCCGTCCATCGCGCCGCACTCTGCGGCGCCGAATGTCGCGACGCCGACGCGACGCCGACGACGACGACGCGCGCGACGCCAAGCGCGTCGCCGCGACGCGCGACGCGGTCGCGCCCGCGGTCGCGCTGCACATGACGCGCGCGCAGCTCGCGTGCGCGCGCGCGGGGTGCGTGGTGTGTCGACGCGCGGTGTTCGCGACGGCGGGCGTCGCGAACGCGCCGAACGCGCGGCCGGAGGCGTGCGCGCGCGCGCGGGACGGCGGCGAGCGAAGGAAAAGGATCGGACTGTACGACGCGCGACGCGCGCGCGTGCTGGCGGTCGGCGACGGGGACTTCACGTTCTCGAGGGCGGTGGCGCGCGCGCTGGGCGGCGCGGGGGTGACGGCGACGTCGCACGAGACGAGGGCGTCGTTGGATGCGATTTACGGGGAACGAGCGATGGAGGAGACGCTGGGAGAGTTGGAAAGGTTAGGAGCGCGCGTCATTCACGGCGTGGACGCGGGAAATTTGGGCGAGACGCTGCCGGAGACGGTGGAGCGGGGGACGTTCGACGCGGCGATTTGGAACTTTCCGTGCGTGGCGCGAGACGCGGACGGGTCGGCGAGAGAGGCGGCGTTGGGCGGATTCGACGCGAGGAGCGCGGAGGAACTCGAGGCGAATCGGGCGTTGGTCGAGCGGTTCGTCGCCGGGGCGAGCGAGTACGTGGTGAAGAATGGTGGGGAGATTCACGTCACGCACAAGGTTGGCATGCAGTGCGATTGGGGGATCGAGAGCGCGGCGGCGACGACGGCGCCGGGCGTTGTTTGTGCCGGAGCGGTTGTTTTTGATCGAATGTCGTACCCGGGGTACCGTCCGATGAAGGCTCTCGTCGCGAAGAGTTTTCCCGTCACGGATGCGCGCACGTTTGTGTTCACGAACGCCGAGGATGGCGCGTCGATTACACTCGCCGAAAAATCCAAGTTGGTGAGCAGAGTTAATACGCAATAGAGACTGATTCAAAATGAACAAAACGCTAAGAATAGAAACCGTAGGTACAACATGATATATCGAGCATCTCGACCGATACAAACAGAATCAACACAAAACGACAAACCATACTCCTTACGCGCCTTTAACGCCGGTGAGACCCTTCGCGAGTTGCTTGACGTTCTTCACGCCGGCGCGCGTGTACTGATCGTTTTCCCACGCGGCGCCACCGGCGCGACATCCACCCTCCCACACGTGAACAAACTTATCCATCCCCTTGTAGTGCTTTTCGAAGATGCGTCTATAGTACATCTCCTCCTTACTGTGCGGAGGGTTGATTGGGTACGTCGACTCCGCCTTGGCGAAATCTTCGTCGGATATTTGTTCTTCGCAGAACTTTTGGAGGTCCTCGACCCAGTTCAGGCCGACGCCTTCGCACTGCATCGCCTTGGTGCGCCAGAGCACGGGGTCAGGAATCTCACCATCGAACAACGCGCGCAACGCGTGCTTTTCCGGCTTTTCTTCGCCTTCGATTGTTTTATACTTCGGATCAACCGCCATCACGGCGTCGATGACGCGCGGATCCAAGAAAGGCACGCGCGCTTCCAAGCTGTGAGCCATCGTCATGCGATCGGCACGCTGGCAGTTCACGTTGTGCAGGTGACCAAAGATGCGACGGAGTTCGTTGTGCACGTGGTTGGAGCTCGGTGCATCGCGGAAGTAGAGGTAGCCGGCGAAAAGCTCATCGGAGCCTTCGCCCGTGAGGACCACCTTGACGTGCTGCGACGTGAGCTTAGCCAGGAAGTAGTTCGGAATGGCGGATCTGATGAGCTCCGGCTCGTAGGTTTCAAGATGGTAAATCACGTTTTCGATGTTCGCACACGCCTCTTCGGAGGTGAAAAGGTACTCGTGATGCTTCGTGCCCAAGAACTCGGACATCATACGAGCGGCCGTGACGTCGGGCGAACCCTCTTGACCGACGGTGAACGACAGGTACTCTTGCCCACTCGCCTCAAGAAACGGCTTTAAAACAGTAGATACGACCGCAGAGTCGAGACCGCCGGATAAAAGAAGCCCGATCGGCACATCAGCCATGGTTTGATCAAGAATCGCCTCTTCGAGAATCGCGCGAACGTGCGACGTGTCTTTCGTGCCGACGGCGTCGTCAAAGTCCCAGGTCGGGTTGTACCATTTCACAAAGCCTTCCTTCGGAGTCCAGTAATAACCCGCCGGGAATTCTTCGATGCGTTCGCAGTCTTGGTCGCAGATGGCTTTAAGCTCGGACGCGAACCACATGACGCCATTCTTGCCGTACCCGATGTACAGCGGTTTGATTCCACAGTGATCGCGAGCGGCGATCATGTGCTCACCGTCGTCACCGACGACGACAAAACCGAAGATTCCGTTCAGCTCTTTCACGAACTCGTTCCCGAGATGCTTGTAGAGCTGCAACAAAACCTCCGAATCACTTCCCGTCTTCGCCGCCGTCAACCCGTACTTGGCTTGCAGTTTACGAAAGTTGTAAATTTCACCGTTCGCGCACACCGCGTACGTCTTCGCCGCGTCCTCGTACACGATCGGTTGTTTGCCTCCCTCGGGGTCCATGATCGCCAGGCGTTCGTGCGCCAATCCATAGCGCTTCGAACCGTAATATCCCGAGCCGTCCGGCCCTCGCGTTCGCATGCGCGCGCTCAGCTCGCGCATCAGCTCCTCTCGTCCGTCCTCCATCGCCGCGTTCGGGTCATACATGGCCAGAATGGAGCACATCTGCGTCCCAATCGCGCCGGAGCCCTGTCGTGCGTCATCGCGCCGTCGCGCGCGTCGTCGTTAGTCGCACGTCTTCGACGCATTTTCGCCGCCGCCAACATCGCGCGCGCTCGCGTCGTCGCGCGCACCTCTCCCACCGCCTTCGGCGCGTCTTGAAGCAACAGCGCGTTCGAGATTGAGTTCTTCGACCCGCGCGCGGTGAGTCCGCGCCCCGCGATCGCGCTGCGAAGCGCTGCGCGCGGCGAACGCGACGCGGAGGCCGCGCCGACGCTTCGCGCGCGGACGGTGCCGACGCGCGCGGCGGAGGCTCGAAGCGCGCTCGAGGCGCCCGAGCGGTGCATCGCGTCGGAAGCGTTCGTCGCGACGAACGTCGCCGAGGGCTGGCGCTCGCGCGACGCGCGCGACGAGCTGTGCGGGCTCGGCGACGCTTCGGCGAGCCAGACTGTCGACTGGGAAGACAAATACTCTTGGACTGTCGCGCGAGAATGAGACGCAAATGAGACGCGTGATTTCGAACGGGAGCGAAACGACGTGTAAACAACGTTAATGCGTGTGAGTTATCACATCCACGGCCCTCGAGGCGTGGTGACGGACGAGCGAGGGCTCAGTCGGTTTGGTCCTCGAACGCGCCCGCCGCGGGCGAAGGGCCAGCCGCGTTGGGATCGACCGCAGGCATCGCAGGCATCGCGGGTGGCGCGTCGGCGCCGATGAGCTTAAGGATGTTCATCGCGCGCTTTTGCGCCTCGATGCGCTCTTGCGCCAAGACCTCGAGCTTGGCGATCTGGTCGTCCCACTTGGCTTCCTTCGCCTTCGCGACTTCGAGGTCGAACGACATCTCTTGCACTTGTAAATTCTTAATGAAATCTCTCAAACACTCCGCGATAGCGTAGGTATCGATGCCATCATTATACGCCTCCTCGATCCTATCCACCAGCTTTCGTTCCTCGCTCACCGGAAGCTCCATGAGCTCGTCCATCACGCGCTGCGCCGGCGACGCCGACATCGTCATCAACGCCTGCGTCATCACCTGAATGATGTTCTGCAGCACCCCGAGCGTCTGTTCGTTCTCGCCTCGCTTTTTCGACTCCGTGAACACCAAATATCCCGCCCCGAGCACGCCGGTCGTGAGTTCACCGCCGTTCGCGCTCGCCTTGACGTTGCTCACGATGCCCTCCCACGACGTCGCCTGAATGATTCTATTAAACGTCTTCACGTCCTCATCCGACGGTTCGGTGGAGATTCCGTACATCGCGTCCGACTGCGCGCGTCTCGCGACGTCGCGCCTTTGCGTCGCTCGCCCTTCGCGCGCGCTTCCGCGCGTCCGCGTCGTCTCGCGTCCGCCGCCGCCCCCCGCGCGCGTCGTTCGCGCGTTCCGGAACGTCCGGCGCGTCGACGACGACGCCGCGGACGCCGGCGCGCGCGCGCGCATGCGCTACGCGACGCGTTCGACCGTCGCGGCGCGCTCGAGGCGCGATCGACGCGCGTGGCGCGCGCGAGTGCCGCGCGCGCGGCGCCGCGACGTGTCCGTCAACACGTGTCCGTGTTGAATACAAAGTTTGAGACCGCGGCAACGACCGCGCATTACCCTCGCCCGCCGCGCCGCACACCGCCGCGCGCGACGGCCGCGCGACCGCCGACGCGCGACGAACCGAGCGCGAACGTCTCGCGTCGTCGCTCGCGCGCGCGGAGGTCTCGCGCGAGGCGCGCGCGCGCGCGCGGGACGCGAAAGAAACGCGAGCGATCTGCGGTGGACGCGTCGCGACGGCGGAGCGCGCGTCGGCGCGTCATGAGAGGACGCAAACGCGAGAACGACGACGGCGCGCGAGCGACGCGAGCGCAGGAGGGACGAGGAACGTCGCGGCGACGGCTGGAGGACGGGACGTCGACGACCGGGGATGAGACGGAGTTGTTAAAGGTGGGCGCGCGCGCGACGACGCCGGGACGCTCGGGACGACGCGCGAAGGACGAACTCGAAGACGACGCGCGATGCGCGACGCGAGGACGGTGATGCGAACGACGATGGGGTGATCGATAGTGAGACTTGAAACGCGAGACTGACTGGAGACGGTTTGACGTCGCGCGCGCGCAGAGAATCGCGGAGTTGGCGCCGGACGCGAGGTCGTCGGTGCTGAACAAACTGTTTTCAGAGTACGGGGGGTCGCCCGGGAAGTCGCCGACGGGGAAAGTTGTCGCGTCGTTGGTGTCGCCTGGCGATGACACGCGGAGCGTGGACGCGACCACGGCGACGAAGGCGTGGAACTGGCGCGAGGATGCTTCGGAGTGGGAACTCAAATCGCTCACATCCGCGCTGGGGTTGCCCAGCGCGGGGACGCGGCCGGAGCTCGTGGAGGTGGTGCAGAAACACCTGACTGATTTGGCGGAACCAGCGGATCAGTTGAGCGTGTCGCTTGCAAAGTTAGCGAGAATCATAACCGCGCACGACAAGAGCCCTATTTTGAAGTTGGGGAAAGGAGACAGCGTCGTGCGAGTTCGAGACGCGGTGCTCGAGTTGCACGAACGCGCGAAGGAACAGGTGAAGCTCGTGCTAGAGGCTGATCCGTTCAAAGAGATGCAGAACCGCGAACAAGGTCCGTGCGTGTTAGATTTGGCGTACTTGTATATGGACTTTGTGAGTCGGGCGTTCGGGACGATGATGCCGTTGCTGCGCGCCGAGTCCGTTGGTGCGTTGGAAGCCGGAACCAGTGTGACGCAGCAGCTCAACCGCTGTATGTTTCTGATATTCAAAGTGATTGGGACGTCCACAAACGAGGGTAACTTGTACGACCCGCGAAGAGCGGGCAAATTCTTGATTGAACTCGGTAGATTGCGACGGGCGTGGCGACTGAATTGCGGAACCATATTGAGTTTGAACTCTCACTTCGACGAAATCGTCAACTCGGTGGACAGCGTCGTCGCCAGTGAGTCCTCGGCCGACGTCGAGCCTTACGATCCGACGCAGATAATTCAGTTAACCCCTTACGCATTGACAGAGCTTCACGAAAGTTACCACGGTCCGCCGACGCACGCACCGAGTACCGCGAGAACGCAGGAACCGTCCGACGTTCCAAAATCCTGGTCAGCCGTGTGGCAGCCAGTCAGTGGTGCGAGTTCCCCAGGAAGACAGAATGTCCGAGATGCGTCGACTAGTCCGGAGGACAACATAGGTATACGAGACTCAGGAGAGCGCATCCCGCGCGCGAGTAACGATGGTCGCGACGCTCCACGTGTTTCGAGTGGCAACGAAGACGGTGCGGTCGAACATGCGATTCCACTCAACCGGGCTCTCATGGGTCTTCATGACCAACGCGAGCGGCGGCGTGACGCGCCTTCGTCGGCGGCGGCGCACCGTTCAACGTCAGCGAACTTTGCCCAGCGAGCTTGGAGGTTTGAGATGCCGCAGCGTCGCGTTGCAAACGACGAACACGAACTACTGATACCGCGTCCCGGTGGGCACGTCGTCGATCTCAGCGACCTTCATGGACCTAATCAGGGCGAGCCAGACCTGACTGGAATGATCAACAACAATCTGACCGTAAGTGATCGCGCTTTCATGGACTGGGTGAATCAGGGACACATGGATACGATGGTAGATGACATTGCGACAGGCCGACGTGCTGCTCGTGAGGCGGGAGAGGCGGAGAACGACGACGCCCAGGCGCCGCCGACGGACGCGAACGAGGCTCGACTCCATGCATCTCGTTTAGCGAGTAGCACGCAAGTGCACGCTCGTCTGACGTTCACTGAACGTGGCCAACCAGTACGCGTGCCGACGCAACAGCCGTTGAGTCAAGCACGTATGCGTGAGGCTACCGGGATCACACGTCTCGTCAGCAACCTTTCCACTCGACTTCGATCTGTTTCGGCACCGTTATTGGATACTGGAAAGAATAAGACTCGGTCTCCGAATATGATCAAGCTCTTCGAGCACATCGCTCGCTGGGAACTACTCGGGTACTCCAACACGTCGGACGTTGCAAAGATTGGTACCGGTTCACCGCACCTGTTGTGCGAACGTCTTGCCAAGCAATCAGCTAAAGATGGGCGTTGGTGCGCTGTCTTGGGTCGCGCGCTCACCGTTCACTGCATGCCGATGCAGATATGTATCATGAACGGCTTGCTCAGCGAAACGAATGGTGAATTCCCCACAACCATCGCGCCTGCGTCGATGTTCTGTACGGCCGTCACCGTGGTGATTCGCATGGTGCTGGCGGCGTACGTTGAAGCGGGCGAAGCCCCGAAGCTGCGTCCGGCTAACTGGTGGAAGACGCTGGCACATCTTGCAGACGTGCTCATTTGCTGGAGTTCAGGCTCGAACGGTATTTCATTGACGTTCCCAAACACTGGAAATAGCGGACGTCATGAAATGAGCGATGTCGTGGCTAAAGCTATCCTTGCCGGACTCGTCATGGAAGACGGTTTAGGTCCCGACTGCTGCTCACCGAACGCCGAGTTGTCGTGGGGAAAGTTGTTCGCTCAAGCTGCGCCAAAACTCTTGCACGACTTGGCTGATGCCGAGGTATCGACCACCGTTGTAGACTCTGTAAGCGGTCTCTGTTTTTTGTTTGCGCGCATCATTTGCGACGCAGCGAAAACGGACACTCGATGGGTTCCGGCGATCGAGCTTACGCAAACGACGATCCCGCAGCAACTTCGACAAAGTGTACTGGAAACTGCTATGTGGGCAAAAGAAGTCAGACTCACGGCTGAGCGTGCTGGTTCTGTGTCTGCAGACTACATGAATAAGGCGGATCTCACCGTTAACGACGATCCTTCAGTGCCAGGTTTGGCGTTTCATGACAAAGTCAACGCTCGCAGGGGCGTCCGCCTCGGTGTTCTCGTCGGCTTGGCCGCGGCGATCTCATCGGTTTCTGGCATGCGAATCAAATCGTGCTGCTCGAGAGTTACGGTGCCACTCGACGATGACGGTGCAGCGCTTGAAACTGGCGTTGAGACCAACTCAAAAGCCGCAGCGAAAAGTCTGAAGCTCGGACCAAGTTCAGCGAGCAACTCGCGACGAGCACCGCGCTCTCAAGCGAACGACGTGGTCGACCTCGATCCGGTCGTTGCGGCGCTTAACGACTGTGTTAGTGCTCTTGCGTGTATCGCTACGCCTTTGGCAATATTGGGATGGGCTCTGGACGGTGGACACAAAGGTATTCGAGGCGGTTTGTCCCTCCTGGGAAATTCGCGCTGGTTGACTGATTCGCAAGGAGAATTCCCAGTGTACAGTCCAGCGCAACAAATCGTCGATATGACTCAGCTTTTGTTGCATTGCTTCTGTGAGCTTCGTCCACCGAACGCATCCGCATCGAATACCGTCAACGCACTGCTCACTGACCCGAAATGGCACAAGACGTTTTCTATGCTCCAAGCCGCGTCGCCGAACATGTTTTACTTCGGCAGCTCGCTCGATTTGATCGGGGCCTCAGCGGACGTCTTCCCGCATTCGTTCAAGATTTCTCGTCTTCGCAAGGATCTTAAACGCCACGCGGCGGAGTTTCAAAACGCATCATCCATCTCGCTGGTGCTCGATCGCAGCTCACCTTGCCCTTCGGCTTGGCGAGCTATCAACTCTTTGTGCCGACGAGCGCTCGTGGGGCGATCTTTGAACGCTTCGTTTGAAGGTGAAGATGGATTGGGCGACGGCGTGAATCGGGAAGCGATGCAAATTCTGATCGATACTCTCGCTCGTGGGGCGCCGAATAAGCCCGGGGAAGCCGTGTTGTGCGCTTTGTCGTCCGAAAACGCCAATGCTTCGGCGTTCTTGACGCTCCGCCCCGACGCGCCGCTCGCCGCGGCTGTGTTCTTTGGGAAGGTCATCGGCCTTATCATATCGAGTAACGTCACGGTTGTTTTGCCATTAGCACCTTGGTTGTGGAGTGCACTGCTTGGTCGCAGAGGCACGCTTTCGCAGCTCTCTGCGGTGGATGAAGAATTTGGTAGAACGCTCATGACGCTCCATACGCACCCGCTTTCGCACGAAAAGAACAAGTGGGTTGAGATGTCCGGGTTGAACTTTTCGCGCACGGTGCGTTTGCCGAGCGGCGAAATGGCCGAGTACGAACTCGTTTCTGGTGGCCGCCAAATCGCGGTAACCGATCACAATCGCAAGCATTTCGTTCAATCGTATGCGTGGAACTCGATGGAGATGGTGCACGGGGAGAGCATCGAAGTCGTGGCGCAAGCCGCTCGCAAAGGGCTGTGCGACGTCATTCCGGCCGAGCTGCTCTCATCGCTCTCGCCCGTCGACCTCGAGCGTTTAGTGTGCGGGCTCCCGAAAATTTCCGTCGAAGCTTGGAAGAAAGCGACGATTTACGAACCCAAGGTGACGACGCCTGAAGAAGAGCGTCGAGTCGAGTGGTTTTGGGAAGCCATCACGCAATTTTCGTCCGCCGACCAGGCGCTACTTCTCCATTTCTGGGCCGCGTACACCCATCTACCGCACAGCGGATTCGAAGGTTTGAACTTCAAGGTGCGTTTCGACGAGAAATTATCCACTGATCACCTTCCCATGGCGCAAACGTGTTTCTTAACGCTCAAGCTTCCCAAGTACGCGAGCGCCGAGCAAACCGCCGCTCGTTTGCTCCACGCCGTGCGCACCGGCAGCAGCGGATTCGGTTTCGCCTGAGCGGCGACGACCGCAGTACCATACGTACCATACTAGACATTAACAGTAAAGATTGTTTTAATTTTCATTGACATTTTTTCTTTCACTCCACCGCGAGTTCACGCCGCCGATTCAAACGCGCGTCGACAGCCAAAGCGCGTCCCGCCGTCACCGGCGCCATCGCTCGAATCAGACCGCTCGCCCCGCGCCACACGCCGTCGCGGCCCGCGCGCCGCGACGCACGACGATCGCGCGTCGCTTCGTCGCCATGGCGTCCACATCGCTCACGATCACGCAGCAGTTCGAGCGCTACGTCGTCGAAAACCATCGCGACGCCCTCGTCGATGCGCTCACCGCGCCCGACCTTCGCGCGCCGTACGCCGTGCGCGTCGACGCGCTGAAGCTCTTCGCCGCGGTGCCGATGCTCGCGAACGCGATGTTACATCGACCGCTGGCGCTCATGCCGGCGCTGGACGAAGCGCTGCGGAGCGCGCAGGGAGAGGTGATGCGGGCGACGCGCGCCGCGGCGGAAGCGGGCGACGGCGAGGCGGCGACGCTGGCGAAGAAGATGTCGGTGAAGGAGATCGTGCGCGCGCGCGTGGACGCGGATAGGCTGTGTGAGACGTACCCAGAGCTCGCGCCGGGGATCGGGAGCATACGGACGAGGCACGTGAATCGAATGTGGTGCGTGGAGGGCGTGGCGGTGCGCGTGGGATCGGCGAAGTCGCTGGAGGCGGAACAGGTGTTTGAATGCGTCAAGTGCGGACATCAGTTTTTGATTCCGGTGAACGTGGAGGAGGGAAGTGGTGGTGAACCCCCACCCGCGTGTCCGCGAACGAAGCCGTGCAAGGGGAAATCGTTTCGATCGGTGCCGGCGGCGCGCCGAATGGTTCGCGATTATCAAGAGATTCGGATTCAAGAGCCCGTCGGTGGTCCAGCGGGCGGGAGCGCGCGCGCGGCGCCGCGCGCGTTGCTCATTGTTTTAGAAGATGATTTAGTTGACAAAGTTCAGGCGGGTGATGACGTGAAGATGGCAGTTGTCGTGCGACGCCGCTGGTACAAATGCGCTCGCGAGCAGCGATGCGAAGTCGAGCTCGTCGGGCACTGCGTTAGTCTGCACGTCAAACAAAAGCAGCAAACAGTTGAACGAATCGTGGACGATGTAGAAAGTGCTGCGTTTGCTGCGTTTTGGCGCGAACACGAATCAAAACCATTTTATGCGCGAGATATGATTTTGCGCGCCATGTGTCCGCAGCTCTTTGGCATGGCGACGCCAAAGCTTGCGCTGATGCTGGCGCTCATAGGTGGAGTTCCCAGGCGAGATTCGAGTGGTGGACGCGTGCGCGGCGAGTCGCACATTCTTCTCGTCGGTGACCCTGGCATGGGCAAATCGCAGCTTTTGAAATATGCCGCCGCCGTCGCGCCGCGAGCGATTATGACCACGGGTATGGGCTCGAGCGCTGCCGGTCTCACCGTCGCCGCTACGAAAGAGTCGGGAGAATGGGCGCTGGAAGCCGGCGCGTTGGTCCTGGCAGATGGTGGAGTGTGCTGCATAGACGAGTTCGACTCTATTCGCGAAGCCGAGCGGGCGACGATACACGAAGCGATGGAGCAACAGACGCTGAGCGTCGCCAAGGCGGGCATGGTGACGACGCTTCGCACGCGCACCACGGTAATCGGAGCGACGAACCCGAAAGGTGGGCAATTCGATATGGGATCGAGTCTCGCAGTGAACACAGGATTAGCGCCACCATTATTGAGCAGATTCGATTGCTTGATCGTGTTACGAGACGATCGTAAACCGTCATGGGATCGTGCGGTGAGCGCGCACATTTTGGAAACGCACGCTCGATTGGGCGCGATTGAGGACGATTTACCGTCGGGTACGCAAAGTTCCGATGGGCGCGGTCGTTCGTCGTTGTCGTCCTCCGTCGCGACGCAGCCAGGGAGCTCTCAACTCTCCGATGGCGTGCGATGGGGACGCGCGCTCGAAAAGTGGGGTGCTGTTCCACAGGCTGCAGAGGAGGTGGCGGACGACGTCGCCGGCGAGATCCCGGCGAAGCGAACGAAGCGTTTGCAAGACGCGAGCGTGGCGGCGTGGCCGTTCGACCGTCTTCGGCGCTACATCGCGCACGTGAAGAATGTGTTTCAGCCACAACTCACAAGCGATGCCGAACGTCTGCTCACCGCGTACTACCAGGCGCAAAGGCGCCTGGAAGGTCGCAGCGTCGCTCGAACGACGATTCGCATGCTCGAATCGCTCATTCGGTTGACGCAGGCGCACGCGCGACTCATGTACCGTGACGTCGCGACGCGGCTCGACGCCACGGTCGCAGTGTGCTTAGTGGAAGCATCCATGCTTTCGCTCGCGCCGTTCATCACGCTACCGGCTACGAATGCCGGATTCGCGGACGACGCGGACGCTAGCATTCGGGAAATCGAAGCGCGTCTGGCGCGACGTTTGGACGAAGAACTCGGGTCTGAGTGGCGCGACGGGCTGAGCGCTAAACGAAATAGAGGAGACGAAGAAGAAAATGTCGAGGGCGAAGACGAGGAGAACGACTTTAGACGAGGAAACGTGCGACGTAACATGTAAATTTGACACTACACACAGCTCCACACACTAGTTAGATCATCAACTCGTCAACCATTTCGTGCTTGTTATCTCTTGTGCTTCGGATTCTTCTTCGCATCTTTCGCTTTCTTTTGCGATGCATCGATCGCTTTCGGATTCGCCTTTGTTTCCGGCGACATCGCCTCGGCGAACGCCGCGAACGGACTCTTTTGCTCGGGTTCTTCCCACGGACGTCTCAACTTGGCGTTGTCTTTTTCCCCGCGAGAGAGCACGTGCACCTGCCACAGATTTCCATCCCACAAGTTCAACGGCATCATGATCGACTGCAACAACAACGGCGGCACGACCTTGAACGCAAAGTGCAACATGCTCACCATGCAACCGCCCATGATGTTGCTCATCAACACCTTGCGAAACTCTCGCACGTCGTGTTCGTACAGCGTCACCTTCTCCGTCTTCGTCTCCCCACTCTGCACATCCTTAACCTTCACCTCGCACGTATCTTCCTCCAGTTTCTTCTTCCTCTTCTTCATGGTCACCCACAAATGCGCAAAGCACAGCGCCAACATCGTCATCGCCACCACGAAGCACATTCGAATCTTCGCCACGTGCGCCGGATCCTTATAATCGATCCCCATGCGCTTCCCCCCCATCAACAAAATCGGCGAGATGAACATCTTCGGCGAGATCGTCGGCGGCGTCGGCTTCGGCGCCGTCGTCGAGTCCCGCTTCCCCCCCGTCGCCGCCGTCGTCGTCGTCGTCGTCGTCGTCGCCGTCTTCGTCCCCTCCGTCGCCTTCGCGTTCGGCGTCTTCGCCTCGCGCGCCGCGTCCGCGTCCGTCATCTCCTCGATCTTCGCCATCGTCGCCTTCGTCTTCGCGCGTCGCTCGCTCGCTCGTTCGCGCGCGTCGTCGTCGTCGTCGTCGTGTGCGCCCGCGCGCGAGATCGCGCGCCGTCGTCGTCGCGGTCGCGATCGACGCGCGCGCGTCGGTCGACCCACCGCGCGAGGTTGGACGCGCGCGCGCGATCGACGCGCGCGCGGTCGCGCGCGCGATCGCGATCGATCGACCGATCGACCGCTCGATCGCGCGTCGCGCGCGATCGCCAAAAGTTAAAAAGTCTCGACGCGCCAGACTGTTTGCGCACACGACGACCGACCGCGCGCGCACAAAAAGTCGCGCAGATATTTCGGCGCCACGTCGGCACGGCATCGCGCGACGCGCACGCGAACGCGCGCGCGCGAGCGAGCGAACGAACGCGCGCGCGAGCGAACGAACGAACGAACGCGGGCGCAAAGTCGCGATCGAACGCGCGCGCGATCGACGCGCGCGCGGGGGGCGAGGCGAGCGCGCGCGCGCGGGAACGCGCACGCGATCGCGCGACATCGCGCAATCGAGACGCGCCGTCGAGGTGAATCGCGCGCGCGCGCGGCGTTGAGACATGCCGCGGACGCGCGAAGATGCGAACGGGGGTGAGAATGAATATTGTGCGAGCGATCGGCGCGGTGCGGGCGGGGAAAGTGCGTTCGCGCGCGACGGGAAGGCGGGAATCGCTGACGACGACGCGGATGCGCGACGCGGGGCCGACGGGCGCGCGACGGCGGATGTTGCGGCTGAAGGCGCGATGCGATCGCGTGGGAGCGATTCGCAGGGGATGGATGGACTCGGGGAAAGTCTTGAACGCGCGGTGCGGGTGTCGGGGACGTCGACGATGGAGGTGTTGGACGCGGTGAGCGAGGCGCGCGGCGCGGGAGGGGCGCGCGAGGCGCGCGAGGCGAGACCGGACGCGTCGACGGCGAAGGAGGGAGAGCTGGCGAAACGGATGTCGTCGTCGAGCGTCGGAGACGATGGATGTGAAAGTGAAAGTGTTGCGTACGGTAAGGAGAGGGTCGCGGATGCGAGCGAGAAAGCGGCGAATGCGGACGCGCGCGCGGGCGCGTGGCGAGGAGGTGCGCCGCCCGTGCCTCCGATGCCGCCGCCGCCGATGATGGCGCCACCACCGTTGCCGACGAGCTTGATGGAGTCAACGGCACAGCAACAACAACAATACTTGATGAGCATGCAGCAACAATCGGCGGCGTCGATGCCGATCCAGCGGGAGACGTCGATGACGATGCCGGCGGTCTGGACGAATGACGACCCGTCTCGCACGCTCTATCTCGTGTTGGCCGATCCCACGATGAGTGATCAAGTGCTGTGGCAAATTTTGTCGCCGTTCGGAGAAATTCGCGCGCTGTCGACCGAGATGCGACGTTCGTTGAACGCAGTGTTTATCGCATATTACGACGTGCGATGCGCAGAGAGCGCCAAGCGTACGTTGCAAATGTCCACGCACGTGTTTCACATGGTGGCGTACTCGGCGACGTGCGAATGGATCCCGGGCATGGAAAACCAAGGGCGTTTCTTAGCGTACGATGTCGGTTCGGGTGATGACGTTGAGCGCGAAGCCGAGCTTCGAAGCACTCTTGAAACGTTTGGCGACTTGAAGCGGTTGACGGTGCCAAAGGGACATGAGAATCATCGATTTGTGGAGTATTTCGACGTTCGACACGCCGAGACAGCGGTTATGGAGCTCCAGCGAGTCGGTTTCCGAGGCGCACCACTTCACGTCGACTTTCAGTGTGGACATCCGCAACAAATGCAGACGCAGTCCTTCTCCCCGCAGTCGCCGCCGGCGCTCTCGCAGTACATGGGCGCACAAATGATGTCGAATATGTACTGGCCGTACGCAAATTCGATGGGACCGGGGATGCCGATGGGCGCGATGCAAGGATTTGGCTACCAAGGGTGGCCTACGGAGCAACAGCAGTACGGCTACGCAATGATGCAAGGTGTCGGGGGCTATGGCGCCAGTCGTCGCTCGCCGCGGACGAGCGGGGAATACATGCGTTCGCCGCGTACCAGCGAAAGCATGGCTCGATCAAGGTCGAGCGGTAATAGTGCAATAGATGGAGGGGCGAGATCGAATCCGGAGGAATTCATCTTTAGTATGGAAGAAGCGAACGATGAGGGCACGTCTGAACATCCCGAGGTACACGGCCGGACGACGCTCATGATTCGTAACATCCCTAACAAGTACAATCAAGCGATGATGTTGGACCTACTCAATCGCTCGTACGCGGGACAATATGACTTCTTTTACCTTCCAATCGACTTCAAGAACAAGTGCAATTTGGGCTACGCTTTTGTCAACTTCAAGTGTGCAAAGCAAACAGCGGCGTTTTACAAGGAATTCCATAAGCAAAAATGGGAGGAGTTCAATTCGCGAAAAGTTTGCGAAGTCACGTATGCGCGCGTGCAGGGGAAAGACGCGATGGTCGAGCACTTCAAAAACAGTAGATTCCCGTGCGAAAACGAGGAGTATTTACCCTTAGTCTTCGACACAGACGGGAACAAAACAAGCTGCCACACGTTGGGGCACACCTCGCTGAAGTAGCGACGCCTTATACCCTCGCGTCGCCATCGCGCGCGTCGCGTCGCGCGCTCGTCGCCTTATACACCATCGGCGAAATAAAAAAAAATTTAAAAGACGAGCGCCAGCGCTGCTATATTCACCATCTACTATTAATAGGAAATACGGCACGTCGCTACTTCAAAGCCAAAGTGCACTAAGCCGCGGTGTCGCTCACCCGAGTTTGCGAAGCGCCCGCCTCCACGAACTATACTCTTCGTCTGCTCTCTTTTGTTGCTCGCGCAAGACTGTGCGCGTCTTATCCCACGCCGCAACTTGCGCTTCAACTTCGATTCTTTCTATTTTGCTCGTCATTCTCTTGACTTCACGGCCTTTCGAATCTGTGGCTAGCGCGGCGAAAGGATCCGTGCGTGATCTGCGCTTCAACTCGTTGAATTTTTGAGTGAGCGATTGTAACTCTTCGATTCCCTTCGCCATCTCGTCCGCCATTTCAGGAGTGAATTGTGCGTCAAGGATGTGCGGGAAAATCATGTTGAGCAAATTTTCGCACAGTAAGTCAGAATCGAGCGTGCCCGGCTCGCCTAACCACGTCTCCGGATCGATGTCTGTGAGTCTAATTCTCGTCTCCTCGGTGCGTGTGAGTTGTTTCGCCGTCGTCCCGTCGAGTTCGTCTTCACCTCGCTCTTCAGCGCTCGCGGTCGGCCTGAACGACTGCACAGCTTCGGACAAATCTGATGCTTCGATCGTTTGCCCAGACTCCGTCGCGGATTCCTCGACCGCATCCTCGTCTTCACCCCCGCCACCAGCGACGGCGCGCGCTTCCTTTTCAATGACGCTTTGCGTGTCTTTATCGATCGACGTGCTTTCAAGCAAGCTCGCTACCTCGGTAGCTCGCGTGATCGCCATTTGACTCACGTAGTCGAACATACCGGCTCCGTCCCAACGCTTTTGTATCGCGGAGAGCGAGTTGGAGACTTGCGACGCAGACGGTCGCTGCGCGGGCACCGTCTTGAACATGCCGTCCAAAAGAGACGTCACAGCCTGGCTCGACCTATCGCCCGCACGTAGTCGCGAACCGTTGTCGACGACTTCCTCTATAACTCTCGCGCGCGTGGGCGTGCCGTCGCCCATCCAAGGTACGCGCCACTCCAAGCATTCCCACAAGACGACGCCGAGCGCGTAGATGTCTGATTTGTCGCCGCCGAATCCCTCCAACTCTTCGCCGACGATGGGAGGCCGAAGCATCTCGGGCGCCATCCAAAGCATCGTACCGACCGGTTGCCAACCTTTACCTAAACCTAGCGCCTTCTCCACGGCCCCGCGCTTCGGGCGACGAGGCATTTTAGACACGGGCGCCGCGCTCCCGAAATCGCACAGCTTGGCTTGCAAGCGGTTCAGCTCCGACGACCAGGTGAGCAAAATGTTTGCCGTCTTGATGTCGCGGTGGGCGAATCCGGCGGTGTGTAAATACGTCAGCGCATCCGCCACATCTTTCATGAGCGTGGGAAAGTCGAGCAAAGGCATTTCTTCGGGCACGGGCGCCGGCGAACCGCTCGCGCCGGCGAACCGCGTCGCCTTGATTTCCTCGGCGCGAAGCGCGTTCCACAAATTCCCACTCGTGCAAAACTCTGTCACCATGTACGGTTGAGGCGTCTCGTCGTAGTGTTGCACCTTGACGATCCCCGGGTGATTCACTCGCGTCAGCAGAGTCGCCTCTCGCTTAAAATCGCGCCGAGAACTCACCGTCGACGCCGTCGCGCTCAAAATCTTCACCGCGTGCAGCGTCCCCTCCGCCCCCTGCCAAGACGTCTCATCCCCCCCACGCATCCCCGCGCTCGTCGCCTTATACACCACCGCAAACGACCCCTGATCGACGCGTTCGCCCAAGCGCAGCCCTTGTCGCTCCAGCGCCCGCGCCAAGCCTCGCTCGTCGACGTCCACCACCTCCGCCGCCGCGCGCGCCGCGCGTCCGCGCCGCCTCGTCCGGCGTCCTCGCGCGCGCCGCCCGTCCGGTAGGACCCGCGTCGTCGACGCCGCCGCCATCCCTCGCGTCGCCATCGCGCGCGTCGCGTCGCGCGCTCGAATCGTTTCGTTTCGTTTCGTTTCGTTTCGTTTCGAATCGAATCGAATCGCTCGCGGTCTCTCGCGTCGTCGACGAATCCGACCGCGTCTCGCGCCTCGCGTCGTCGCGCGTCGCCCCGCGCGCGCGTCGCCGCGCCGTCGCCGCGCGTCGGCCCGCGCGTCGCGCTCTCGCGTCGCGCGCGACCGCGACCGCGCGACCGATCCCATCGACCGTTCGTGACTCATCGCGCGCGACGCCGATACGCCGATCCCATCGACGGGTCGCGACTCAACGCACCGAGGGCGCGCGCGACGCCCCGCGCGCGCGCGCGCCCGCACACGCGCGCGCGACATGGGCGACTCCGCCGCGGGCGACGCCAGCGCGGGCTCCAAGATCTTCGTCGGTGGACTCGATCGAACCGTCGATGAAGGTGCGACGCGATCGCGCGGGACGCGCGCGCGCGCGACGACGACGGACGCGACGCGACGCGCGATCGATCGCGCGATCGGTCGATCGCGCGCGACGGGACGATTCGCGATGCGCGATTCGACGCGGTGATCGAGCGCGCGGGGACTGACGAGACGACGACGCGAACGGACGCAGGCGTGGTGAGAAACTTTTTCTCGCAGTTCGGGCCGGTGATGGAGGTGCGCGACGCGAGAGGCGAGCGCGGCGCGCGATCGACGACGCGGTGGGGGGGCGCTAGGGTTTTCGCGATCGCGTGTGGGCGTATGCGCAAACAGTGCGGAAACAGTTCGCGCGCGGGCGAAGATTGCGCGATCGACTGACGATTTTTCCCCTCGGAAAACAGGTGCTGGTGATGCGCGACCCGCACAACCATCAAAGCCGAGGATTCGGGTTCATCACGTTTCAACGGGATGATTCCGCGAAGCAAGTGCTTCAAAACCGATACCACGACATGCTCGGTAAGCGCGTGGAGGTGAAGAGCGCGGTGCCGCGAGGACAGGCGCCGCCGCCGCAGCGCGGACCGCCGAGGAGCTCGCAAGGGTACGGATACGGCCAGCCTCGCGGGGGACCGGGCGGTGCCGCGGGACCCGGGTATGGGTACAGCGGACAGCAATACGGCGCACCGCAAGCCGGCGGTGCGCCGGGCGCGTACGACGGGGCGAACCCTTGGGGGACCCTCGGCGGCGACGCCGCGGGCGGACAAAAGCCCGGATACGGGTACGCCGGCGACGGTTCCAAGCCTCCGGGCGGCACCGCCGATGCGTCCAGCCACGGTTGGACCGAGCACACCGCACCCGAAGGGTACGTGTACTATTACAACAGCAGAACAGGTGTGAGCCAGTGGGAGCGACCCATGGAGCTCGACTTTCCGAAGTAATCCCTCGGAAGGGCGCCTCGGAAAACGTTGGGCGCGTCGCCGCGCGCGCGCGTTCGTCTCTCGTCCCTCTTCGTCCTCGTCGGCACCGTCCGACGACGCGAGAGCGACGATGTATTCGATCTCGCGCGCGCGCGTCGCGCCATCTTAAAGATCTAGCCAATAGATCTAGCGAGTAGTCACGGGCGCGCGTCGCTTAGCAAGCACGCGCGGGCCCCCGTAGCGCAACATAGTACACGGACTAGCGCACACGAGACGTCGACGCCATCGACGCGAAACGCTCGTTTCGCCGACATCGTCCGCGCGTCTCCTGTTCAAGTAGAGAACACTGATAGAAGTTTAACGCACGTTTGTTCAAACGACGCTCGGTCCCCGCGTCCCGGCGTTTGAGGCACCCTCGTCGCGCGCGCGCGCCGCGATCGCCCGTCGACGCCGCACTCATCGACGCGCCCGCCGCGCTCGGGCCACGCGCGCGATGCACGTCACTATCGTCTCCCACCGCGTCCTCGCGCCCCTCCGCGCCGCGCGCGCGCCGCGCGACGCCGCGAAAGCGCCGCGCCCGGCGGTTACGACGCGCGCGCGACCGACGACGCTTCGACGCGCGCGCGTCTCTCGCGCGAGAGCCTCGACGCCGCGCGCGACGCGCGAGGACGCGCGCGACGATGCGCCGCGCGCGCGCGCGCGAACGCCGCGCGCGGTCGGCGGCTCGATGGACGACGCCGCGGTCGTCGACGCGCGCGCGGGCTGGCGCGCGACGCTCGAGACGACGGCGGCGAAGTGGCGGCCGACGGTCGAGCTCGGGGCGTTGTTCGCGGGATGGTACTACTTCTCTATCGCGTTTAACGTGTACCAAAAAGCGCTGCTGAAGGCGGTGCCGATGCCGCTGACGGCGACCTTCTTGGAGCTGGCGATAGGGAGCGCGCTGGTCGCCGCGTCTTGGGGGCTGGGGGCCAAGGCGAGGCCCGACGTGAAGACGTCGATGCTGAAACCGATCGCGACGCTGGGGATGGTGCACATGCTCGGGAACGCGCTGACGAATGTGTCGCTGGGGAAGGTGGCGGTGAGCTTCACGCACACCGTCAAGGCGTTGGAGCCGGTGTTCAGCGTCGGCTTGAGCGCCATTTTTCTCGGGAATATCCCGTCGCTGGCGATGTGCGCGTCTTTGGTGCCCATCATCGCCGGGGTCATGATCGCCAGCGCGACTGAGGTGTCGTTCAACATGGCTGGGTTCTTATCCGCCATGGGCTCGAACTTGACGTTTCAATCGCGCAACGTGTTGAGCAAATTCGTCATGACTGGAGACGACATGAAGAAGCTCGATTACGTCAACTTGCTGGGCGTGCTCACCATCGCGTCGACCGTGTTCGCGCTTCCCTTGGCGCTCGCGTTTGAGAGCTCGAAGATGAACGTCGCTAGTATCGTCGCCGGCGGCATGCCGCTCGCGGTGGCTGGTAAAAATCTCTTCATGGCGGCGCTCTGCTTCCAACTGTACCAGCAGCTGAGCTTCATGGTGCTTTCGAGAGTGAATCCCGTGACGCACAGCGTCGGCAACTCCCTCAAGCGCGTCGCCGTGATCGCCGCGTCTGTGATCATTTTCCGTAATCCAGTGAGCACGACGAACATCATAGGCACCGCCCTGGCGATTTTCGGCGTCATTCTTTACGGCCGAGTCAAGAAGCAGAAGTCGGCGTGAGCTCGAGCCGCGCCGAGGCGCTGCTTCGCACGCCGTACGCATCGCGCTTCGACGATTCCGCGTCGAGCTACAATTCTTGCGCGCGCAACGCATTCTTTTACGCAGCGTTCCTGTACCTTGATCCCTCCTTACCTTTAATGTTGTAACAAACTTCGCGAACTGCACTCGCCGGCGCTCGTCCCTCTTCTTCGCGATGACGTGCGTCACCACCTCGACCGCGCGCACCGCCGTTTTCACCCCTCGACGCCGTCGGGCGCATCGTCGACGATGCGCGCGCGTGTTCGCGCTCGCCGAAGCGCGCGTCGACGCCTCCCCGAGCGCCGAAGACGTCGCGAAGGCTAAGACTTGGCCCACCTGGGGGTGCGAGGCGAGCGAGTTCCCGTGGACGTACGGCTCGAGCGAGACTTGCTACGTCATCGAGGGCGAGTGCGTCGTGACCCCGGACGATGGATCGGCGCCCGTGCGCTTGACGCCGGGAACGCTCGCGACTTTTCCCGCGGGCATGTCTTGCACGTGGAACGTCACGAAGGCGATAAAGAAGCACTATTCCTTTCACTGAGACGCGCGACGGGCGCGTCTGAAACGTTCGACGGCGTTTGGTTCCTAACGCGCGTGCATAATTTGACTACAAAGCGTGATGCTAATCGAAGAGTTGCTCCGCCGTGGCGTATCTCAAGTACGCCGCAGCGCCGCCGACGCACAAATATCCGGGCATGTTGAACGCGGCGACCCAAGGATCGCGAGCGGTGTCTAAAACTAAACCCGTGAACCAAGGACCGATCATGCCCGCCATAGCGCCGCAACCGTTGCTCATACCCATGAGCACGCCGGCCAGTCGAGGGGCGACGTCCATGTGGTTCACCGCGTAACCGCCGCGCGCGACGGCGAGCGCGCCTAAAGCGACAGAGCTCACGAACGCGGCGGAGCCGACGCTCGTACACAGCGGCAACGACCATAGCGCCAACGCCGCGAGGACGAATCCGATAGTGTTCAATAATTTACGCACGTACGTCGGCGAATACGCCTTGGACGACATCATCTTGTCCGCCACGATCCCGCCGACGTTCGAACACGTCCCCATGACCAAGTACGGTATCATCTTCAGCCACGTATACGACCCGGCGTCGAGTCCTAACTTTTGCTCGTAAAACGTCGGCATCCACGACATCAAAATGAAGAATGCGTAATGAAACGTAAAGTTGTTCAACATGATTACCAGCACCGCGGGCGACGTCAACAACCCCCCCCACGGCGTACCGCGCGGTTTCCTAGCCCCCATCGCCCCGGGTAACACCGTCGTGTCCTCAAACGGCCGCAAGATCGACATCTTCTCGTTCACCGCGTTCCACGCGAGCAACCACGCGAACGCGCAACACCCCGTCGCCGTCGTCGCGAACGCCGCGCCGCCCAATCGCATCGCCACCGGCACCGCCACCATCGCGAACGCGCTGCCAAAATACATCCCACTCGTCATAAAACTCACCGCTCGATTTCTTTCCTGCGTCGGGATCGCTTGCGCCAGCATCGAGTGCATCGACGGGAACACCGTCCCCATCGCGCCGCCGACGCCGACGCGGCACCACCAAATCGCCCTCGTTCGGCTTCCATCGCTCGGCGTGAGCGCGCTCATCAGTCCCCACAGCGCGAACGCCCACACGATGACCTTTTGTCCGCCGATTCGCGTCGCCAGCGCGCCTCCTGGGACTTGCGTGGCGGTGTATCCATTGTAAAATGCCGAGTGCACCGAGCCTTGAATCGTCTTCGGAATCCAAGCGTCGCGCGCGATGGCGGTGTACACGATCGGGAAGCCGACGCGGTCGATGTAACACGCGAACGCGGCGGCGAAAGTGAGGACGACGAGGGCGAGGCGAGGGGCGGGGAGGGGGGCAGGCATGCCGCCTCGCGCGGCCGCGCTGTGCGGCGACGGTGGAGCGGGACGTCGAGCGGGACGCGGCGATTGTGAGCTACTTACTACTAAAAGCTAGGCTAATCTCCCGAGCGCGACAAGGAGGTGTTTGTGTTTTTGAGCGTCGTTGGCGATTGCCCGCGCGCGCGCGATGGCGTCGTCGTCGGGGGCGACGCGCGCCGCCAAATCGACGAGACGAGACGCGCCGTCTCGCGCCTGTTTCGTCGAGCGCGCGTCCAGCGCGAGCTTCAAAAGCTCGAACTCTACGCGAAGTGTACTCGCCGTCGGTCTAAGCTGACTGAGATTCGAGGTGAACTCGGAGCGTAACGCGTCGACGAGTCGCGCCGCGATGTCTTGCGAGATGGCCGTGGCGAGTTCGGGCACCGTGGACGTCGCAGACTCGTACGTTGAACGCACCCGATGCAAGACATCGACGCATTCCGGGCGTGATTCTAACGTTTTCTCCACCGGTGCTGCGAACCAACGGCGCACTGCGACGATAATTGCGCTCATTTCGCCACCGACAAATTCGTCCAGAAACATTTGCGTGGTTCGTGAGATGTCGTCTCTGAACGCCACGCGATTCGCCTCGTTACCTATTCCGGTCCCAGTGAAATTGAACTCATCGAAAAATACCGCGCACCCATTTTCGATCTGTTTCAGAGCGGCCAACGACGCCAACGGACCACGCCGAAGTTCGCGTGCCAGCGCCACGAGCGAGCGAGCAGCGTCGTAAAAGGTGTCAATCAAACTTCCCACGTCTCGTGAACCGGCGTTGATCATCCAAGGCGTGAACCGCTCATCGAGCCAGTATTCCGCGGTGATTTGAAATACGACGCGTGCATCACGGAAGAACGACTGTGTGGTCGTCTCGAGGCGTTGGTCTTGCGCGAGCGGTTGCGCCGCCAACTTGAGCGCTTGTTCCAAGTGCACGCGCAAACTGACGCTAAAACGCGTGTATTGTTGCTGCAGTGCCTCGAGCAAGTCCGGTTGTAAGCTTAATCGCGTGCCAAGAATATCGTATGAATACGATAACGAAAAGCCGATGCAAGACATTTTCGCGCACTTGTCAATTAAGACGTCAAAGCGACGATTCGCTTGCTCGGCGTCAGTTTCAATTGTCCGCTTGTTGAGACTGTTGTCAAACCTGGATTTCATGAAACCAACGTATACCGATTGGATCTTAGTCGACGCATCACGCGCGTATGACGACGCACACGTGTCCATGAGAGTCACGAAGCGCCAGACGCGAACGAAAAGCGCGCGATATCCTCGACTGAGCGTCTCGACGTCAAAGTCATCGCTCGAGGCCGTGTTCGTCAGTTCCTCGCACGCGTACTCCACTAATCTATCTAAATAAATATGCACGGCATTACCGGCAGCCGTGACTTCACCCTGACTCGACGTCAACGCGGGCCTGCAAAGTTTCAACGTCTGCAGCGCCGTGACGATTCTTTCCGCGTGAGCGTCGTCGAGGTCTCCCACGTACAAGCGTTCGTACATGCGCTCCTCCGCGGATTTCACGTTTTCTTCGACTTCATCCAAGACCGCATCTAAGACGCGCGAGCGTTTGCCGCTGAAAGCCGCGCGCGCGCGACGATACGTCTCCGCCGCGCGCGCGTACTCTCCTCGCGACAGCGCTTCTCGCACCGCTCCCGGAATCCCGAACACGTCCTCGTGCCGCTCCATCGCCTCGAGCGCGCGCGCAATCTTCTCCCGTCTCTCCTCGATCGCAAAGACCTCCCTCAAGCTCTCCCTCGCGCTCTTCCACGCTCGCGACAGTCGCGCCTCCAACTCCGCCGTCGCGCCGAATTCGCCCGCCTCCTCTCGCCCTCTTCGCAGCACCCCTCTCGCGTCCTCCATCGCGTCCAAGCACGCCAGCACCGTCGGCAACTCCTCCGCCGCCGACATTCGCGTCGACGCCCGCACCGCGTCGATCTCCGCCTCCAGCCTCGTCGCCCCTCTCGCCAGCTCTTCGCGCGTTCGCTCGCCGTGCGCCGCGACGAGATACGCCCTCGCGTCGAACCCCTCCTCCGTCGTCGTCATCCTCGCCAGCGTCGCGCGGCGCGCGCGTTTCTCATCCCACGCGTCGACGTCTTCGCCCGCCGTCGCGCGCGCGCGCTCGACGAGCGCGACGGCGTCGACGCCTTCGAATCCCAGCGCGTCCTCCACGCGCGACGAATCGCTCGCGCGTCGCGCGTCCGGCGCGCTCGACGACGCGCCGCGCGTCGCATCGCGTCGACGTCGACGATCGGCGAGCGCGCGCGCGCGCGCGCCGACGTCGCGCGCGTCGACGTCGCGCCACGTCGTCGGTTCGCGCGTCGTCATGTGCGGTCGTTACTGCGCGTCGCTCGCTCGCGCGCGCGCGCGTCCGCGGCGCGCGACGCGACGCGACGCGACGCGCGCGCGAGCGCGACGACGGTCCGGATCGCGCGCGCGCGGTCGCGCGCGACGCGGCGCCGGCGACGCGAGACGCGCGCGCGATGACGACGCCGATTGCCGCCGGCGCGGCCGACGACGGATCGACGACGCGACGCGAACGCGCGACGCCTCGAACGCCGACGAGCGACGCGCGGCGAGAGCGCGACGCGCGCGACGCGCGCGAGACGTCGGAGACGGTCGCGGAGGCGTGCGCGCGAGGATGGGGACGGGTGCCGCTGCTGCGGGCGGCGGCGAGCGAGGCGCGCGCGAGCGCGGCGAAGACGTTGGACGACGCGTACGCGCGGGCGTGCGAAGCGGCGCCGAGCGTTGGGTCGGTGGCGATGCCCGGGAGTGAGAGGGAGTCCATGCCGTCGCCGTCGTCCGGAGAGCGCGGACGGAGCGGAGAGACGCTGCGCGAGCACTGGGAATGCCTGCGGGCGTTGGATAAGCAGTTGGCGAACGCGGCGGCGTCGTTTTCGGACGATGACGGCGCGTTCACGTACGCGAGCGCGTATGAAGTGGCGAGGGAGTGGAACGGGGTGGTGTTGGAGGTTAAAGCGCCGAAACCGACGCTGAAATCTCCCAATGGGTTGTCCAAGGAGGAGTATAAGAAGGTCATCGGCGCGTCGCAGTGGATTCGAGGCGTCATCGAAGGGGCGACGAGGATATCGTTATTGAGCATAGAAGCGATGCCGGTGCCGGCGGCGTGGCAAGAATCGTTGCAGGCGAACGCGAAAGAGACGATAGGGGTGCGTTTGTACAACGAACTGAGCGTGAGTTACGGGTTCGATCCCGAGGCGTTGGCGGATCGCGAGTCCTTCTGGGGGAGCGATTTGACGGAAGAACACGCGGTGATGAGCGACATCGACGTCGTAGCGCAATTAGACGCGCTAGAAAAAGCGGAAGCGGTGTGGAGTGCGAAGTTGAAGGAGCAACAAACGATCGACTCGTTGGAAACTCTGAAGACTTGGGGACACGGTTCTCGCGCGAAGACGCTCGCTCGACGACTTCGAAACTCGAGCGCGTACCGCAGAGTGCTCTATGCGAGATACCCCAACGCCGAGTTCACTTCACTCCAACAGATGAAACTCGCGAGGAACGACAACGTGGCTTTGGCCGCCTTGGCGTCCTACGCCGGCGGTCTCATTCGCGTCGCGTCGTCGCTCCGCGAGCGCACGCTCGACGTTCTCGAGGTCCATCACGCCGCGCTCGGCGAAGCCAATCCCCATCGCAAGTCCCCGAAGCCGTTCGGCGTGTTCGACTACATCTCGTTCACCGCCAGTCGCACGTCTGAGCTCGTCTACGAGCTCGGAAAGTCGCTCGAACGCACCTACGACGGCACCCGCGCCCTCGTCGGCGTCGACGGCCGCGGCTGCTCCGCGCAGCCCACCGCCGCGCTCGCCGACCGCTCTCCCGCCGCGATTCACTTCGTCTCCGACACCGATGACTCCGACGACGATTGACCGCCCGCATTCGGGCCGTTGTATTTTATTCACCGCATCGCCGCGTCCTCTTCGCCGCGTCGTCGTCGCCCTCGTCTTCGCGCCGAGATTCAAACCAGCCCAGCCCCGGCCGCGCCCACCCCGCGTCGGCGTCAGACCTCGCCGCGCGCGCGCGTCCGACCGCTCGCGCGCGCGATGGACGCCGCCGCGCTCGCCCCGATCGATCCCTCGCGCGCGCGCGACGCCGATCCCGCGAGCGACGACGAAAACCGCGCGCGACCGGCGCAAGATGACGACGCCGTCTTCGACGAGTTTCGACACTCGAACGGTGTTTTAGCGCGCGTCGGCGGCGACGAAGGCGCGGAGACGCGCGCGGTCGGATCGTTAGACGCGCCGTCGCAGTCGTCGCCGCCCTGGATGCGGAAGGGGGAGACGAAGGCGAAGACGCAGTCGAGGAAGAGAGCGCGGGAGGCGGGCGGCGGCGACGACGATTCCTTCCTGGCGGACGACGACGAGGATTTGAGCGAAGACGCGAGCGAGAGCGAGATGGCGGAAGAGAGCGATGCGGACGCGGCGAGCGAGTCGTCGCTGGGAAGCGCGAGCGATGAGGACGAGGGCGCGGGATTCGGCGGAGGGGGGGCGCACTACGCGGAGGATTTTTCTACGAATCCCGTGGCGAGCAGATTTCGGGCGCCGGCGGTGAAGGGCGTGGTGTTAAAGAACGTCGACCCGAAGCGCTATCCCCCGGGAACGAAGCCTACGTTGAAGTTTAGCGTGAAGAAGCCGGTTGCGGCGAGAGCGGTCGTGCGGTCGGAGGATGAAGATAGCGATAGCGGAAGCACGTCGGACGAGGAGAGCGAAGAAGAGGACGCAGGCGCGAGGCAAAGGAGCGAAACTAAGGCGCGGCTGGACGCGCTCGCGCAGGAAGCTAGGGACGCGAGAGGCGCGCCAAGTTACAGACAGCGCGAAGACTACGTCATGCAGCGAGAGGATGATGAGTTTGATGATTATCGTCCGGATCAGGAGGATTGGAAAAACGCCGGGGGAGACGCGACGGAGGATGAGGACCGAGCGTACGAAGAGTGTAAGAACATGTCGAAGCGGTTGCGAAATACGCTGAAGGAAGCGGCGCACGCTGAGAATGGTCGATTGCCAGTGTTTTCAGTTGACAACGTCGTCGAGGCGACGGGAGGTATGGACAGCGGAACGTTTTCGGTCAATCTTAAACCGTATCAAATGGTCGGCGTAAACTTTCTCATGCTTTTACAGCAAAACGCGATTCCAGGCGCTATCTTGGCAGACGAAATGGGTCTTGGAAAGACCGCCCAAGCGATTGCGTTCATAGCGACGAGTCGATATCACCCAGACACTGGCGCGCTTGCCGAGAACGGCGTGCGTTGGCCGCGCGTGGTCTCCAAGCCAAATCCCGTCCTCGTAGTCTCTCCGGCGAGTCTTCTGGAAAACTGGAAGCGTGAACTCGGCATGTGGGCCCCAAATATGCGCGTTGGTGTGTTTCACGGCGAAAGTCGCGCAGACGTCCGACAAACGGAAGAATATCATCGAGAGCGAACCGGCGAATGCTGCTACGACGTCATCATTGTTTGCTATTCTTTATTCGAACGTGACTCTATCGAGTCGCAAGATAATCGTTCGTGGTTACAACGCATGGAGTTTTCTCACTTAATCCTAGACGAGGCGCACTTGCTAAAGAACAGAGACGCGCAGAGAACAATAAGGTTGACAAGAACGGCGCGCAAGGCGCACTATCGTCTCCTGCTCACCGGAACTCCTCTTCAAAACAACCTTCGCGAACTCGAGGCGTTGATTGAATTCGTGTTACCAGGCTTACTGAAACACGGCGAACTTGGCGAGGGCCTCGAAGAAGACGACCAATCCGAACGTAGGGTCAAGAAAGTGCGACGCATTCTGGAACCTTTCGTGCTCAGACGCCTCAAAGAAACTGTCGCGAAGCAATTGGCGCCGAAGGTGCAAGTGAAGGATGTCATCGCGATGAGCGGAAGACAAGCTGAGGCATATAAGCTCGCCGTCGATCGAATTCGTCGTGAGGCGTTAGAAGGCAAGGCGCGAAGTGCGAATGGCATCGGTTTGGCCCAGTCAAGGTTGAAAGCAATTTTCGTGCATTTACGCAAGGTTGCGAATCATCCTTTACTCGTGCGAAACGAATACACCGACGAGGACTTGATTGAAATCGCCGACATCTGTCACAAAAAACGAGTTTTCGGCCCCGACGCTCGACTCGAGCGCGTCAAGGAGCACGTGAGCGGCTTGAGCGATTTCGGTTTACATCAGCTCTGCGGCGATTACATGCTTGACGGCGCGCTTAAGGACAAGATGCTGGACCCCGAGATCGGTTTGCAGAGCGCTAAGGTGCAACGCTTGCAGGAACTTCTCGTCGAGTTGAAGGCGAAAGGCTCTCGCCCGCTGATATTTTCTCAGTGGAAAATCATGCTCGACATCCTAGAGTGGGTCCTTCATCACATGGGTTGGAAATACGCCCGACTTGACGGAGACACCGCGGTGGATAACAGACAAGAGTTGGTCGACAGATTCAACGCCAAGGATTCATACCTCGACACTTTCATCCTATCCACGCGCGCCGGCGGCCAAGGCTTAAACCTCACCGGCGCCGACACCGTCATCTTGCACGACTGCGACTTCAACCCACAGATAGATCGTCAAGCCGAAGACCGTTGCCACCGTCTCGGCCAAACGAAGACAGTCACCGTCTACCGTCTCGTCACCGAAGGCAGCGTCGATGAAAAAATCGTCGCCATCGCCGAGCAAAAGCTGAACCTCGGCAGCACGATTCTCGCCGAGGGCGATCAAGCCAAGCCCGACGCCAAGGACGAGACGCGCGCGATGCAAGCCATCATAGAAGAGTTGGTCGCGTCCGGTGATTGAATACCAAAACACTCGCGGTCGCGCTCGCCTTTAGACGCCACTCGACGGTTCGCATGTTGTTCCATGACTGACGCGAAGTCGACGACGCGCACGCGCGCGCCCGACGCCCTCGACATGCGCAAAGGCGTGGAAGAGCGCGACCCGACGTACGCCGAGGCGACCGCGCGCGCGCGCGCGCTCGGTCGAACGACGGCGCGCGATTTTCGCGGATTCCATCGCTGCCGCGGTGGCACCGGCGACGAGTGCGGGGGCGCCTGCCGCGCGGTCTGCCGCGCCTGTCCGATCTGCGCCTACAACGTCTCGTGCGGCGACGGATGCACGGACGCGATCTGGTGCTGGTGCGGCGTGCCGGTGCCCGCGCTGTCGTGCGTCACCGCGTTCGCGCTCGACGAGGACGACGGCTCGGGCGCCTTTGTCGCGCGCGACAAGCAACGGCAGAAGAGCTGCGCGTTCGTCCCGCTCGATCGAGAGACCGGGCGGTACGCGGTGTACGTCGCGCACTGTCGAGGATGCGGCACGGAGTTCAGGGACGATTCCGAGCCCGCGTGCGTCGCGGAGGTGTGGCCGCTCGCCGGCGGTTAGAGACTCGTAGCAAACGCGTTTGCAATCGTCATCTCGCGGCGCGCGCTCGCGCGACGCGGGATTAATTTCGTCGACGATATCGCGGCGCGAATCGCGCGCGTCGACGACGCGCGACGCGACGCGACGGCGCCATGCCGAACTTTTTCGAACGCGCGTCGGCTGGGCTTAATTCACTGATAAACGACGCCACGATACGCGCGCGCGCGGCGAAATCGACGACGAGCGCGCTCGGAAAGGTTGGCGGAGAGTTTGGCGAACGGCTCGGTCGCGCGCTGCAGCACGCGGCGACGCTGAGTCGAAAGAATCGGGAGTTGGAGACGGATGAACTTTGTGATTTGCAAGTGGGCGCGAACTGTTACGCCGACTCGCCCGGGTTCATGCGGACGCAGTTGTGGGAGTCCCTGCTCGATCGCGCCGAGCGCGAGGGTGGGCACGGATTGGCGAGCTCGAGCGACGGCGCGGAGGGCGATATCTTGGACGACATGGCGGCGGTGCTGACGGCGGACGGCGGGTACTACGAAGTGTTGCGAGAGGCCTTCGAGGCGAAGAGCGAACGCGCGCGCGTGGCGGAGACGAGCGCTGGGGATGGTGCGTGCGTTAAAGCATCGAAAGGCTGGGACGAGAACGTCGGGGCGGCTATCGAGCGGGATCTGTCGAGGACGTTTCCGAATCATGAATTTTTCGCCGCGGCGACGACGAAGGGCGCCGACGGGCGACGGGCGTTGGCCAACATACTGAAGGCGTACGCGATACACGACACAAAAGTTGGTTACTGCCAAGGCATGGCTTTCGTCGCGGGCGTGCTTCTGATATACCTATCCGAAAATCGTGCGTTCGCGGCGTTCGTCACGCTCATGGAGAGCAGCGATTTCCGCTCGATGTACCTACGCTCGATGGAAGGCTTGAAGACGCGTCTACGCCAACTCGCCGTCGTACTTCGCGTGAAGAACGCTACACTGGCGCAACACTTAGAAAAGCATGACGTTGCACCTGTGTTATACGCGTCGGGGTGGTTCATGTCTGCCTTTGCTTCTGACTTTCCCGTTCGATTCAGTGGACGCGTCATGGACTGTCTCTTAGCGCAACGTTCTCCGTCGCTCATCATGCGCATCTGTATATCCTTTCTGAACGAAGCCGCGGTGGATTTACTCAAACTCGACGACTTCGAAGCAATTGTGGTGTACCTGAAGACAGAACCTAGAGCTTGGCCCCGAGAACGCTTGAACGCCGTCATGGAAAGCGCGCTCGCCATGGCCGAGCTCACCGACGAAGCAGTCAGACGCATGGACGCCGAAGCGCTGGCAAAGGATGACGTACCACGAGTCATATCCCCCGCACCCTCTAAGAAGAAAAAGAAGAACAAGAAAAAGACGACTGGCGAGCCGTCGACGTCGACGTTGATTGACTCACCCGAAGAACCACCCGCCACAGATGACGTCGAGGACGTCGAGGACGAGGAAATTGTAGACGTCGAGGACGAGCAAATTTTAGACGTCTTGGCGCTCCTCGATCTCGACGATTGGACCACTCTCGATTACTCCGAACGACCAAACTGATAGTTGCTCTCGAATATGCCCTTGTGATACGTATAGACGCTTTGACCGAGCCTTCGTGCGTCAGTACGCGCCTCGCGCGGCGGCGGCTTTCGACGGCATGCCCGCCGCGCGCGAAGACGCAGCGTCCGAGTACCCCGTCATCGATGTCGGCCCTTTACTCAGCGCCGGCGATCCGAACGAGGACGTTCGCTTCATTCTTGCCCGACGACGCGAGGTCGGTCGAGCGCTTCTCGCCGCGTGCGAACGGTTCGGCTTCTTTTCCATCGTATGCACCATTCAAAAGGAATCAATCCCGTGGGCCGACGTCGTTGATCTGTTAACGCTGAACACCCGTGATGATTTGCCCGACGACTTTCTCTGGGAGTACGCGCGGCATGACCGGTCAGAAGGGTGTCTGATCGAGACGAAAGATTTGACCTTTGCACACGTCGACGCGTGGTTTTCACAGAAACAGGCTGACAAGGACGCGTACGCGATGACGAACGGAAGAGGATATCAACGAATAGGGGAGAATGTGACGAATGGGAGACGAGATCAGCACGAAGCCATTGATTTTTATCGACCGTGTGCCGTTAGTGATGGTGGTTTGCGCGCGCCGCATCCGTACATTGGTCCGAACGATTTGAACGAGCGCGTCGACAGATACGCGAAAGGGATGACGCGCATTGGTAAATATATTTTGCGCGCGCTATTGGGCGCGATTCGGAAAGAATACCTCCACTATCGCATAGCGGACGACTTCACAGAGGACATACTCGAGGATGACATCGCGGGATGTCCGTTTTGGATCTTACGGCTCATAAACTCGCCCGGTTGCGATTCCGATGGCGAGAAAACTTCGTGCGGTTGGCACACCGACTACGGTTTGCTGACTTTCATTCACGCCACGCATCCAGGCTTACAAATCGAAGTATCAGGCAAGATTATCGATGTTCCTCACCATCCAGAACACATGGTCTGTAACGTTGGCGAGATGCTTCAGCTCTTCACGGACGACAGTCTCAAAGCCACCCGGCATCGCGTCGTCCGAAAGCCGAGCGACGAAAACTGCGCGCGTCCTCGTATTTCGATTGCGTTCTTTTATGAACCCAACTACGACGCTGTGATATCGAACAGGCATCTCACGGATCAAAATGCTTTGGAATCGGGTTACTCATCTCCGCGCGAGGTGCGATACGCCGACTTCTTGCGACAAAAGGTCGCCACGAACTTCGCAAAGGTTGACGAGGACCCTCGGGCGTAGGAGTCGACGAGCGTTCGCGCGCGCAGCGGCAGACGTTGACGCCCTACATGCGGGTCCACGATGCGCAACGCGTGTCTCGTGATGTATTGACGTCACGCGCGCGCGCGCTACCGCACGGGCGCGCCCGCACGGCGCGCGCGACGACGTTCCGTCCGGGCGCCCTTCGCGGCTTTGACGCTGATGAACGCTACGACGCCGTCGTCGTCGGAGCCGGTGTCATCGGACTGGCGTGCGCGCGCGCCTTGTCTTTGCGTGGTATGCGCGTGTGCGTCATCGATAAAGCGGAGAGCATCGGCGCGGAGACGAGCTCAAAGAACTCGGAGGTGTTACACGCGGGGATGCATTACGTCCCGGGAAGCGCGAAGGCAAAGTTTTGCGTCGAAGGGCGGCGAAAGATTGTGAAATACTGTGAGAAGAAAGATGTAAAGTGGGAAAACATAGGTAAACTCATCGTCGCGCGGGATGAGAGTCAGATGGACGCGCTCGAGGCGATGATTACGAGAGCGCAGATGAACGACGTCGACGACTTGGCGTTGCTCACGTCGGAGCAACTCACGGCGTACGAGAAAAATGTGCGAGGTTACGCTGGGGTTTTGTCGCCTTCGACGAGTATCGTCGACGTTCAAGAGCTCATGGAGTCGTTTCGTCGTGATTGCGTGCGAGATGGGCGAACAACGGTGGCGCTCGGGGATGAAGTGGTTGAGATCACGCGCGGGCTGAGCAAAACGTTTCAGGTGAAGACAAAGTCGCGTCGCGTAATTTCTACGCCGCGCTTAGTGAACGCCGCCGGGCTATACGCACACCGGTTGTGCAATCGGTTGTTAGATGTTTACGACATCTCCGTGACGCCGCCACCGCCTTTGTATTTCGCGCGAGGGATGTATTGTGAGCTGAAAAAAGGCTACTCGGCGCCTTTTCAGCGACTCGTGTATCCTTTGCCGAGAGAAGGAGGTCTGGGTGTGCACTTCACTCGCGATGTTTACGACAAGTGCAAGTTTGGTCCTGACATTGAATGGATAGACGACATCGATTACACGATGAACCCAGCGCGCGTGCGTTCGTTTTACGAGGCGATTCGCGAGTACTGGCCTGGTTTGCAAGACGGCGCGCTTCGACCGGCGTTCACGGGTATCCGACCTAAGCTCATCAACGAAGCAGGTGACACTGATGAGCCCGGCGCGACGACTGACTTTGTATTTCAAACTGAAAGTCAGCACGGTGCGGTTGGTTTGGTGCATCTGTTTGGCTTTGAGTCACCCGGCTTGACGTCGAGCCTCGCGGTGGCAGAATACGTCGCCGATTTTTTAGAATAGTTTAGAGCATTGCGCAGCCGCATAGCGTAGATTGTATTACTGTGTTCAGAGAATGTAAAAGAACGTTAGCGCGAGCGAAACGACGCGGATGTTAACTCGGCCCATCCCCTCGACAGACGTCGATTTATTGGATGAAGCGTCACCTCTCCGCGGCAAATCTTGCGCTGTTGCGACTGTCTTTGTCGTGACAGTATGACGTATTAAAGCGCCTTGATGATGTCCCCCTCGATACTAAAAGGGCTAGACGTCGGCGCGTAACGCGCGATCGTCTTGCCGTCCTTATCGAGCAAAAACTTGGCAAAGTTCCACTTGATTTCTGAACCAGCCATCGCGAGCAAACCAGACTCGGGCGCGGATTCCTTCAAATGCTTGTACAACGGGCTCGCACTCGCACCGTTTACCGTGGTCTTTTCGAACAGCGGGAACTTTGCCCCGTACTTTTCCCGAGCGAACGCCTTGATCTGCGCCGCGCTTCCCGGTTCTTGTCCGCCGAACTCGTTCGACGGGAAAGCCAAAACTTCAAGGTTGGCGTACTTCGCGTCCAGCGCGACGAGCTCCTTGTAGTTTTGGTCCGTCAAGCCTCACTCGGAGGCGACGTTCACGACGAGGCACACCTTTCCGGCGTACTTGGACATCGAGACGTCCTTGCCGTCGATGTCTTTCACGGTGAACTCGTGCGCGGACTTTGATGACGTGGCGGCGCCGCCGAAGAAGGCGCGAACGGCTTGCATCGAGCGCGGATTGCGACGGGAGTTGACGCCGCGATGCGTGGCGAACGCGTGCGTGGCCGCGCGCGCGGTCGAAGTCAGCGCGGGCATCGACGCGAGCGTGACTGTGAAATTTATCCGCGACGACGCCGGGACGAGACGACGCCCAACCGAGAGCCCTCAAACGTCGGACACGAACACGCGGTGGAACAAAAATCAAATATTCAAATACAATCGAGAAAAATACTAAGTCGATCCTTGGATTCCGTCGACGAATTTCCACACCTCGTTCCCGTCGTCGTCCGTCGTCGTGCGAAACGTCGAGAGCTCCGCGTGTTTCTCCTCGGGAAGCTCGTTGAACCCCTGTTGCCCGACGACCCGACACTTGTAACGAAACCCAACCAAATGCTCGCGCGCGTCGCCCTTACCCTTGCCCTTGACGTCGCGCACGATGTCCAAGTCGTAAAACCGAACCTTTTTACACGTCGCCTCGACGTCTCGCGCCAGCGTGCTCACCACCTTCCCCGTCTTCGTCTTCGCCCCCTCCATCAGCAGCGGGTTATCCGGATGCGTTGTTTTCACCACATAAAGTCCTTTTCCCTTGGCGTACGCGCTAAACCGCGTGCGCATCAGCGTCACCGGATCCTCCGGGTACGCGTCGCCGTCGTGAAACCTCTTGCAACAGCTCGCGTACGTCAGCCCATCGCGCCCTCCCCCGCACGGGCATCGCGCCTCCGCGCTCCGCGCCGCTTTTCCCTTCGCGCTCGTCGTCGCGCCCGCGCGCTCCGCTCGCGCGTCTCCGTCGTCGCTCGCCGCGCCGCCCAAGAGTTCGGCGAAACCTTTTCGCTTTTTCGCGCTCGCGCGCGTCGCGCGTCGCGGTCGCGCGCGCGCGTCGCCGCGTCGCGGTCGCGCGACGCCGCGCGTCGGCGTCGGCGTCGTCGCGCGCGTCGGCGTCGTCGCCGCGCGCGCCATGCGTCGTCGTCGTGTGCGGCGGCGCGCGCCCGACGCGGGACGTCGCCGGGACATCGCGGCGCCGCGCGCGACGCGCGCGCGCGACGCGCGTCGACGACGCGCGCGCGAGGCGTCCGCGCGCGCGATGTCGAACTGGGCGGCGATGCGCGCGCGCGCGCGCGGCGGCGACGACGCGAAGGCGCCGGTCGGACGACGCGCGCGCGACGAGGGACGACGCGACGACGACGACGCGCGGAAGCGCGCGAGGACCGCGACGACGGCGCGCGACGACGGCGTCGTCGTCGACTATCGCGAGGGGTTGCTCGACGCGGCGCACGTCGACGAAGCGCGCGCGAGGGCGCGACGCGAGCGCGCGGCGAAGGCGACGAGCTCGAGCGACGAACGCGCGACGCGCGCGGCGATCGAGGCGTGTCGATTGCGGGCGATCTCGCACCTGTGCATGGACTTTGAGAGGGTCGCGGGACCGCATTTGGGCAAGCGGTGGTGCTCGGCGTTCGAGGAGTGGTTGGCGTCGGCGTCGGAGGACGAACCGCTGGTGCCGGCGGGAGACGGCGGCGGCGACGCGTTGGCGAAGAAGTTACGGGCGAAGAAGTTACGGGCGAAGAAAGACGCGAGCGATGAGGCAGTCGACGCGGTCGTGCGCGTTATGATGTTGAAAGCCACGGAGTGCGCGCGCGTGATGAGAAATGAGTTTCGCGGACCGGCGACGTCGGTGTCGAAGGAGGAACGCGCCGACGGCGTCGTTTCGCTGCGCGTAGGAAAGACCGAGGTGCGGTTGAACGGTGATCACTTTGAGAAATTGAAAACGCTTTACGCGAATGCGTCGTCCAAAGAGTTTGTCGAAAATGATTTCCTGTTCGACGCGTTCGCGATGGTGTGTCGGTACGACGCGGCGGCTGGCGGGCAGTTTCGTTTTTCCGGTGGTTCTCAAGCTTCGTTACACGGGCAAGTTTTCGACGTGCTGCGTGACTGCTTTAAAGTCGAGTGCGAGCTCTTCGCCTCGCCGTTGAACTGTCGCTGGCCCATGTATTACAGCAAATACGGTGACGTGGACAAGCCCTTCGGGTCGCTGGGGGACTTTCGCGCATGCAAGCCCTCAGGAGGCGCGTTCGAAGCCAATCCTCCGTTCGACGAAGACGTCGTCGCGCGCATGGCTGAACATTTGTTCGAGTGCTTGGACGCAGCGTCTTCCGCGCTGACTTTTGTCGTCGTCACCCCGCATTGGCCCAATCGCCCGTGTTGGGAAAAGATGAGACGCTCAAAGTTTTGCTCTCGCGCCGAAGTGATATCGGTTCGCGAGCATGGTTATTACGAAGGAGCGCAGCATCGGAAGAAATCTCGATATCGATTAGCGACGAGCGACACGAGCGTGTTGTTCCTTCAAAACGAGTCCGCCGTGGAGAGTAATCCTGTGACGGACGAAAAAATTAGTCTGCTTCGCGAGGCGTTTCGCGCGAAACGCGACGCGAAAAAATAGAACAAAAAGAGGAGCCGACGCGCTCGCTGTAATTAAAATCGTGCAAATCTCCTAAACGCTCACGGGGACGTGAAGAACGGATGTCCGAGTAGCGGTTCGCCCGCGAACAGAACGATGATCGTGATCATCGCCAACCGCCCGTTGAGCAGTTCGACGAAAGGCACCCATCCGACGCGTCCGAGCACGGTGTCCTTCCCCGGCAGCGTTCGCACGTCCAGATTCAAAGGATCCACCAAGTACCCTCTCTCCGCGCGCGCCGTCTTATCCCGCCTCCACTTACACGCCCCGGACCCAAAAATCGTCTCTCCATCGCTCTCAGCCCTAAAACTCGGCAAGCAACTCGCCAGAATCACCGCCCCCACGACGAGTTCGCTCACGCCGTGCGTCGCGTTCCACGCCAACTGCTCGAAGAAACTCTTCCCCGTCGTCACCTCCACCACCAGTCCCGTGAGCACGCCGAACATCGCCACTCTCGCGTTCACCAGCTCCGGCAGCACCCCATCCGCGCCGAACACCAACAACGAGTCCACGCTCAGCGCTCGCTCCGCCGCGTTCAACTTATCCTCTCGCGCCTTCGCGCGTCGCATCATCGTCCTGAACGCCTCCTCGCGCGCCCGTTCCGCCGCCGGCATCGCGCGCGCGTTCGCTCGCTCGATCTCTCGCATCGCGTCCATCGCCACCGGTTCGGGCGTCGCGTACGCGCCGTCCGCGCGGTCGAACACCGCGCGCTCGACGTCGTCGAGCGCGCCGACGTCGTCGTCGTCGTCGTTCGCGTCCTCGCGCGCGCGCGTCGTCGGCGCGCCGGGCGCCGGTCGGCGCGACGCGCGCCCGCGTCTTTTCGCGCGCGTCGCGACGCGCGCGCGCGTCGTCGAGCGCGTCGGCGTCGTCGAGCGCGTCGGCGGCATTTCGGCGCGCGACGACGAATGACGGCGCGCGCGCGCAACCCCGCGCAGGCGCCGGCGACGCGCGCGGCGCACCGCGCGACGCGGACGAACGCGCCGGCGACGACGTCGCCGCCGAAGCGCGGCGCGACGCTCGCGGACGTGCGGGAGGCGCTGCGAGAGAGCGAGACGATTCGGTCGAAGATGCGCGACGCGCTGGTGGCGCTGAAGACGAAGTACGAGGCGCTGGAGCTGCTGCACGCGGGATGCGCGTCGCAGAGGAAGGTGGTGCTGTCGGACGCGGACGCGGTGGAGCAAGTGGCGGTGGCGCGACAGATGGCGAGCGAGGAACGGGGACGGCGGATGCAGGCGGAGGCGGCGAGAGACGCGGCGGAGCGAAGCGCGAGGGAGGCGTGGAGCGCGCGAGGAGCGCGCGAGGCGGCGGAGAGCGCGCGAAGAGCGAGCGGTGAGGACGCGGAAACGACGGGAGACGCGGCGAAGGCGTCGGAGGAGTTGAGGCGGGAGTTGAAGACGACGAAGACGACGTGCGAGCGGTTGAGAAAGGAAAACGCGAAATTGAGGGGACGCGCGAAGACGCTCGAGGAGGCGGTGTTGACCGGCGACGTCGCGGCGCTCGTCGATGGATTCCCTTCCGATGGGTTTCCGTCGGACGGGATGCCGTCCGATGGATTGCCGTCCTCGACGAAGGCGCGAAGGGGCGCGACGAAGAAGACGGCGGCGCGTCGCCGCGCCGACGCCGCCGAGTCGCGCGAGCCGCCGCTTCCGGTCATCGACGAACCTTGGACGTCGCGTCCACCGGTGACGCTGCTCCCACCGATGGGCGCGCCGTTCACCGGCGCGCGCGAGAGCGCGAAATCTCGTCGCGCCGCCGCCGAAGCGCCGCCGAAGCGTCTCAAGCGATCGAGCGCCGCGAGCGCGCCGTCGGAGCGCCCGTAGCGCGCGTGTATCCGCTGTACTTTACGCTCGTCTCCGCGACTCGTCCCTCCGCCGCGCGCGATCGTCGTCCGCGTCGTTTTTCGCCCGCGCGCGCTCGCTCCCAAAAATCGACCGACCGCAACGACCGACCGCAACGACCGCGATCGCCCGCACACGACCGCGCGCGTTCGCCATGCGCGCCCGACTCGCGCCCGCGTCCACGACGCGCGCGGTGTCGCATCGTCGCGTCCATCGCGTCGTCGATCGCCGCGCGCGCGTCGCGCGCGCGCCGCGCGTCGCCTCGTCATCGTCAAAGGCATCGACGTCGTCATCGTCGTCATCGCCGCGCGACGGACCGCTCGGTCTGCCGATAACGTACCACGTCGCCCCGCCTCGACCGTCCGATGGTAAGAGCACGTTCGGCGACGCGAAGTGCGAGCCGTCGGTTGAGGAGCTGGACACGTGCACGATTCAACAGTCGACGGAGGTGTACGACCGCAGGTGCGGCAAGTGCGGCGGGAATAAGTTGGTGATGTCGACGACGCGACGGGGAGGACGGTACCAAGAGACGATCAGCACGTGTCAGGCGTGCGGAGGGACGGGGTACGTGCGCGTGGCGTCGTCGAGGGTGCCGGCGGATTTCGAGGGAGGGGACTCGGAGGCGGCGGCTTTCGAACATTTTCCTCGACACGACGCGGAGCCGGAGAAGAAGATTGAGGTTAGAAGGAATATTTTCGCGGATTTTGAAAAGCAATCGTCGACAAAGTCGATGGACGAGGGAAGCGGTGCGCGCTGAAGATGGAGAGATCGTCTGAATCGCGCACCAGTGACGCGTTGTTGTACGTTTTAATCGCGACGGAGAACGTCTTCGTCGGCCAAAGCGCGCGTTCGGTTTAAGAGAATGCGTTCGTTGCTGTAAATTTTATCACATGCGTGACCCTATCGTTCGTCGTCGTGTGCCGCTATAATGTACTGTTACTTCGTGCTCATCAGCGCTCGGTCTCGGAAAAGCTTTTCGATCCCACGAGCTGCACTCTTTTCTTCGCGCCCGCGCCCATCGCTTTCACCGCCGCGCTCGCCAGCGCGGCTTTATAGTCCGCACGAGCAATCTTCAACACCCTCGTTCCACCGCAACTGTACGCGCGGAAATCAGGAACGTACGGGTCTGTGATGAGCGCATTTTGTCCTATGTACGACCAAGGACCGAGCTCAGACTCAAAGTCTTCGGAGCCGGCGAAGATTTTGACTTGACCTTGAAGGACGAGCGTAAAAACGTCTGATGGCTCTCCAGCTCTGTACAAGAGGTCTTCGTCGTATTCGCGTCCCCTGTGCACGCCCGGTGTCCCCATCGTACTATTTTCGCTATCGCTACTGCTCGTGTCATCGTTTTCTACGACATTTGATGTTTCGATGAGTTTGCGCAGCACTTTGTGGTATTCGCCGAGAGTTTTAAACTCCGCCACGTTCGACGATAAGAACGCGACGATCGCACTCACTTCATTCTCGCCGAGTTTCTCTTCTTCGTTCATCTTGTGTTCGAAGACGCTCATAAACTTGGTCGGATCGGCGCCGCGAAACGTCACTCGCCTTTCCACGATTGACGTTGGCTCGTTTACGTCAATCAAGTTGTCCGTCTCGTCGATAATTTCGTCCTTGATGAGCGCTTCGAGCACATCTTCGAGCGTGATTATACCCGTGACTTGAGCGTTTGATCCATCCTTGCGCGGCGGCCCGTCTTCGGAGTGCGCGCATAGCAAGTGCATGCGAGCCGTCTTGAACTCGAGGAACACCTTGTCCAAAGTCGTGTTATCGCTAACATAGCGAATGTACCCACCATTCTTACCGCCGTGGAACGCTAAGATTGCGGACAATTCGATTTCATCGTCTGGGTCGATGAGAATCAAATCTTTCGTGAACAAAATCCCCACGATGTTTGAGCGAGTGCCCTCGTACACGGGAATGCGTGTGAACCCGCTCTTGTAAATATCCATCAACACGGCGAAAGACATTTTCGTGTTCAGTTCAATCATGTAAACCTTGTCTAGATCCGTCATCACGTCCGCCACCGTCATGTGCTTGTACTCCAAAACCCCCGTGAGCATCGTGGCGTCTTGTTGATTCAACCCCGATTCCTCCTGGCCTTGCGGCTTCTCCACGTGCACGCGCACCAAGTGCTTCAACTCCTCCGTCGTGTGAAAGGTCCCTATGTCGACCCCGAGTATGCGATCGAGCACGAGCGATATCGGCCACGCGACGACGAACAGTAACATTATGAAAAACTTCATGATCCAAATCGTCTTCGCCCCGATGTACAACCCGTGCCGCGAGCACAGCGCCTGCGGCGTAATCTCCCCCAAAATCACGATGCTCAGCGTCGACACCAACAAGCCCATGATCCCATTCGTCACGCTCGCCATCAAAATCGATATCATGGAGTTCACCGCCGTGTTTCCGAGCAGCAGCGTGCACAGCAACAGGTTTCCGTTTTTCCTCACCGGAATGATTTGCTTCGCGTACTCGCGCTCCTCGGCGTCGCCGCCCTCGGCGATGATCTCCAGCCCCACGGGATCGAGCGACATCAGCCCGAGCGTGAGGCCGCTGAACAGGGCGGAGAGCAGGATGAGGCAGCACCCCAGGATCAGGCTCGGCGTCCTCGGGAGGAACGGTTCGGCGGGAATCTCCCAGCCGGACGCGGTGAAGCAAGCCGTCGCGCACGTCGCGTCCGCGGCGGCGCCGCACGCGGCGACGCAGACATCGAGCGCGGACATATCGCGCGAACGCGTTCGCGTTCGTCCGCGCGCGACGCGGAAGGGCGAGGGGCGCGACGCGCGTGACTGTGAGGGAAAACGCGTCGCCGAGGGCGGGGATTGGGAAGACTTTGCGCGGCGGCGGCGCCGCGCGCGGGGAATCGGCATCTTTCGCGGCGCGGCGACGCGAAAACGGAAGAAACGCGAAGATGTGCGTATTAAATGAGTTATGAATGGATTCGACGCGAATTTTATTGCGAGTACACCGCGTCGACGTCGTCGAGATCGAGCAGCGCGTCGATGATCTTGTCGTTGACGTCGGCGTCTTCGTCGCTCGTCTCGATCTCGTTGATCGGGATGCACTTCAGCCCGGTGTCTTCGTTGATCGTGAATCCCGCTTCGCTGAGCGCGTCCTGCACGGCGGAGAAATCGTCCAGCTCGCAGACGACGTCCCAACCCTCGGCGCCGTCGCGTCGCGGAACGATGTCCTCGGCGCCGGCTTCCATCGCCGCCTCAAACACCGCCTCTTCGTCGCCACCGTCGAGCACGCACACGCCGCGTCGATTAAAGTTAAACATAACGCTTCCCGATTCGGCCATCTTGCCCCCAGCCTTCGTCGCCGCGGTTCTCGTCTCGCTCGCCGCGCGGTTGACGTTATCCGTCAGCACCTCGCACACGATCCCGACCCCTCCCGCCCCGTACACCTCGTACGTCAGCTCAAAGTAATCCCCAGATTTCCCTTCCGCCGCCTTTTTTATGTTTCTTTCGATCAAATCTCTCGGCACGTTCGCCGCTTGCGCCTGCTTCAGCAGTTTCCCCAGCGCCGCGTTCGCCACCGGGTCCGCGCTCCCTCCCTGCTTCACCGTCTGCGCGATCAGCTTCCCGTACCTTCCGTACAGCTTCGTGCGCGCCGCGTCCGTCTTGCCCTTCTTCTGCGCGATCTTCGCCGCCTTGCGTCCGCACGTCACGTCGCTCGCGCGGTACGTTCGCGCTCGCGCCGGCGCGTTCGAGGGCATCGCCACGCGCGCGCCTCCGCCTCGCGCGGCGGTTCTGAACGCCATCGCGCGCGCCAGGTGCATCGCTCGCGCGCGTTCGTTCGCGCGCCGTCGCGCGTCGAGCGCTCGCGCGTGCGCTCGCGCGTCGCGATGCGTCGCGTCGTCGGCGGTCGAGGTTTTCGCCGCGCGCGCGATTCGTAGGATGCGTCGGCGCGAATTCGCGTCGACGCTCGCACTTCGCGTCGCGCGACGCGCGGCGCGTCGAACGACGCGACGAACATGTCGCGCGCGAGAGCGATCGCGGTCGCGCGACGCGCCGCGCGCGCGATCGAACGCGCGGGCGCGCGCGATGCGCGGCGAACGATGTCGACGACGGCGACGCGCGGCGCGCGCGATGGGTTCGCGAGACGGTCGACGGCGGCGACGACGACGATCGGGAGCGCGGTGGCGGCGGCGGCGGCGCGGGCGCGAGGATTTCGCGCGAGCGCGCGGGCGGAGGCGGCGGGACGGAGCTATTACGAGGTGCTGGGCGTGGAGCGCGGCGCGAGCGCGGGGGAGATTAAAAAGGCGTACTACGCGTTGGCGAAGAAGTATCACCCGGACACGAATAAAGGCGACGAGGAGACGGAGAAGCGGTTTCAGGAGGTGCAGAAGGCGTACGAGGTGTTGAGGGACGCGAAGACGCGAAGCGCGTACGACCAAGTCGGACACGCGAATTACGAGAGCATGGAGAACGGCGGGGGCGGGGCCGGGGGAGGAGGGTTCAGCGGGTTCCAAGATTTCGGCGGACGAGGTGGATTCCAAGGGTTTTACCAGAGCGGCGGCGGCGCGGGTGGGTTCGATCCGTTCGAGGAAGTTTTGCAAGACTTCTTCGGCGGCGGTCGCGGCGGCGCTCGCGATATTCAGGCAAACGTTCAAATAACCCTGGATGACGTCCGCCGCGGCGTGAGCCGAGAAATCAACATTCCAGAGACGGTGACGAACGTGCGAGGGAAGCGTGAGACGCAGCCCGCGCGAGAGGTCAAGGTGGACATCCCAAAGGGCGTCGAGGATGGGCAAAGACTGCGCGTCGCCGGCGAAGGCATTCGCGGCGTCGGAGGGCGCGTAGGTAGCTTATATATCAACGTCCAGGTCAGGATGGATCCGCGATTTAGACGCGTCGGAAGCGATTTGGTCACGAGCATCGATATTCCCTTCCCTACCGCCGCTTTGGGGGGCACGGTGAAGGCGCCGACGATGGACGGCGAAGTCGAGGTCAAGGTTCGCAAGGCGACGCAACACGGAGACCAGTTACGATTGCGCGGGCGCGGTTTGCCGGTTCTCGGCACCGCTCTCGTCGGTGATTTGTTCGTTAGGTTTAGCGTTTCGACGCCCGCAAATTTGTCGCCGCGGCAAGAAGAGCTCTTGAAAGAGTTTGCCGAGGAAGAGACGCGCAAAAACGCGCCGGCGCCGCAAGCCGACGACGACGACTCCCCAAATAGCAGAGCGGCGTGAATTGTACACGCGTCGCGTAGCAACGATTTAATTCATTCAACGACAGCAAACACGAGCTTGCGCGGCGCGCGGGTCATGGTCGAACGCGCCGGGAATGTCGAAATCTCGCCGGAATTCGATTACAAAGCTATCTCGTCACGTCCATCCTAAAGAAGTTTTCTACGAAAAAGAATCGCAGTTCCTTTACGCCTTGAGCGCGTACTTGCGCTTCGGGAACGCGGCGTCCTTCTTCGCCTGGCGAACAGTCTTCGCACCCTTCTCGGACTTGGTCAACGCGCGGCGAATCGCGCGCGTCTTCTTTTGTCGCAAGTCGAGCGGCGTGTACTTCGCCCCCGCGTACGCCTCGCGCAACGAGTTCAACTGCTTGTGACGCATCACCGTGAGCGTTTGCGCGATCGCCAGTCTCACTTGCTTAATCTTACTAAGCTTACCGGGCGCACCACCCGTGACTTTCGCGACTCGCAGCGCCGCGAGTTCCGTCTTCAACTGTTCCAGCTGCTGCTTCAAGTCGTGCTTGGAGCGCTCGCGGAGTTCGTGGCATCGAAGGTGCACTGCGTCGATAAAACGTTCGCGAGTCGTCGTCAGTCATCGATCGCGCGCGCGAAATATTTATGCTTCACGCATTCACCCATCTCCGCGCGTCCGCGCGCCGTCCGCGCGCCGCGGTCGCCCCGCGTCCATCGCGCCATCGCGAGGTTAGGGCTTTCGCCCCATCCCAGCGTCGCCCCCGTCATCCTCGCCTGCGTCGCCCGCGCGCGCCCGCGCGCGTCGACCCGCGCGCACCGCGCGCGCGCGATATCATCCACACCCATCGCGCGCGCGCCGCGTCCGACGCGCGGCGTCGCGCCCCGCGCGCGCGTCATCGCGCGCGTCACCGCGACCCTACGCGCGATCGTCGCGCCCGCGCGACGTCCGCGCGCGTCGCGTCGCCGTCGCGCGCGACGTCCGCGCGCGCGCCGCGGCGCCTCCGCGTCGTCGCGCTCGCGTCGCTCGCGCGCGCTCGTCGAGGACGCACCCATCGCGTGAAGTCGCGCGTCGTGAAGAGACGGCGCGCGCGCGCGCGGCGGTCGCCGAGCCCGCGCGTCCGACCGACCACCATCTCTCACTGTTTGCCTGTACAGATAGCGCGCATCCTCGTAGTGTGGACGCGCCCGCCGACGCGCGACTTCGCGACGCGCGGCGATGGGCGCGCGGCGGCGCGGCGCGCCCGCGGCGGCGCCCGCGGTGCCCGACGCGCGATGGGCGACGACGCTCGCGACGACGCTCGCGGACTCGGGGGCGACGCCGCGCGCGTCGCGCGCGCCCGGCGCGCGGCGGAAACGCGCGGTCGGCGGCGGCGGCTCGACGGAGGCGACGGCGACGAAGGCGCGCGAGGCGGTGCGGGACGCCGCGCGCGCGCTGTTCGCGCGGCTCACGCGAGCGGTGATCGCGGGAGAGGGCGCGCGGACGATCGCGCTGCCGCTGGGGGACGAACTCGTGGTCGATGGGTTGGATTGCGAGCAGGTGTGGACGCAGGTGGACGCGCAGACGGCGCCGGTGTTGGCGGCGTGTAAGCGCGCGGTGCGAGCGTTGGGCGGGAAAGGCGCGCGGGGGGGCGAGATAGACGTCGATAAGTTGTTTCGAGTGTCGATCGATGAGGGTGAGGGAGGGAGCGATGACGACGAGAGCGAAGACGAGGGCGAAAGCGACGAAGGCGGCGGCGAAGACGAAAGCGAAGACGACGACGAAGGACGGGACGATCGACGCGCGAAGAGCGGTAAGAAATCGAGCGGAAGTGATCGCACCGCGCAGATCTTTCAAAAGCCTGGAATGTTTAGTTTGGACGAGATGGAGAGCTTCATGGATCAAGGAGACGTCGAGGAGGAGAAGCGCCGTCGCGCGAACGAAGAAGTAGACGGCGGCTCGGCGGACGAAGAGGGCGAGTCAGACGACGATATGCTCGACATATACGGAGACATGAGCGACAGCGACGAAGATGGGGACGAAAACGAGAACTCTGACGAGGAGGATGACCTTGATGACGCGTTGGCGTACACGGCGAAACTCGCCGGCGTGAGCGCGAGCGCGCGCAAGAAAAAATCGACGAGGAAAGCCACCAAGGGCAAGAAGGCGCAAGATTTAATGTTTGAAGACTTTTTCGGCAAGCGCCAGGGGCAGCCTCTCGGTGGGCGCAAGGGTGGCAAGCTCGGCGCTTCGACAGACGCTGAACTGAACGAGTTGAGCGACGAGGAGGAGGACATGTTCAACGAACTTGAGGACGGCGAAGACGACGACGAAGAGGATGACGATTTGGATGGGGAGTTGGAGACCGGTATCGCCGGTAGTCGTGGAATCGAAAACCATGACGATGACGCGGACGAGTACGACGACGAGGAAGAAGAGGACGAAGAAGACGAACTCGTCGCTGGCGACGAAGAAGAGCTCGATGAGTTGGATAGAAAGCTGGACGCGGATTTGGACGCCGAGCTTGCTCGTGCGGAGGCGGAGGGCGAAGACGGCGATAGCGACGCCATCGACGACGACGAGAAGGAAGTGCCGCGGTCGGGTCCGAAGTCGGCGTTCCAGCGCCAACAAGAAGCGCTCGGGCGCCAAATCGAAAAGCTCGAAGCCGCGGCGATCGGCGAAAAGTCTTGGCTTCTCAAGGGTGAAGCCGCAGCAAAAGAGCGGCCGATGAATAGCGCGTTGGAAACTGATCTCGAGTTCGAGCACGTCATGGCACCTGCGCCGGTGATCAGCGCAGAGATAACCCAGAAGCTCGAGGAAATCATCAAGCAGCGAATCATCGAAGGCCGATTCGACGACGTCGAGCGTGTCGAACCCGTGGAGGAGCGCGAACGCAAGGAGCTCCCACAACTCGACGACACCAAGTCTACCAAGGGTTTAGGTGATATTTACGCCGATGAGTACATGCGTCAAAAGGCTGGCGTCGCGCTCGGCGAGAAGGAAGACCCCATGGTTGCCGAGGTGAAGAAGCTCTGGGCCACGCTTTCGTATCGCTTGGACGTGCTCTTGCAAACGGGCGAGGTGGAGGATCCGAAGGATCTCGAAAAGAAGATCGATCGGGAACTCGCCGCGCGTGCGAAGGGGAATATTGTGCCGTTGACGTTCGACGAGTCCAAACGTCTGGCGCCCGAGGAAGTCTTCGCGGGAGGCGAAGGCAAGGGCGGACAGCGCGGCTCCGCCGCTGGCGCCGTCAAGGCGGACGACGAACTCACCAAGGAGGAACGCAAGGCTGGTCGTGCCAAGCGAAAACGGAAGTCCAAAGCCGCGCAAGAAGAGAAAGATCGCGTCAAGGCCAAACGAGACCGCGCACGCGAGGCCCAGCACAAGGCAGAAGAAGATGCTGGTTTCACGCGCAAGGCGCCGAAAGTTGCGATGCTCGCCGTCGGTTCGGCGGCTGGGAAATCCAAATCCGATTTCTCCAAATCGAGCAAGGTTTTCGGCATGCTCCAAGATGCCAAAGACGCAGACGCCGCGCGCGGCGGTGTGGCGAAGAAGAGCAAGTCAGACTCCGCGAAGAACAAGCCATCTCTCAAACTTTGAGTATAGTATTGTATTCCAAACACATCGTAGTTACGACGCCGGTGCCCCCACAGTATACCTCGCGCTCCTTCCTAACCGTTTCGCATGTCATTCCGATCGCTCGAGCAAGCACTGCTATCCTCTGATCGCACGCGCGATCGTTTACCTTGGGGCGGCACAGCCATCTCTGCTGCGATAAGGCTTGCGCACGGTGGACCAGGAGTCGTAGAGCGCAGAGCCACGCCGTTGTCACAATGTCTTGAGCAAGAGGAAGATATCGAAGGTTTCGTGATAGAAGAAGATGATCTCGAGTCTACACTTGTGCGAGAATCGTATAAACACGGCGTGTTGGTGAATTCGAGTAGGTTCTACGCGTACGTGAAAGAGGACGCGCGAAGAACGCGGCATCGTCGGCCACGGTGGGAATCTCTTTTTCTCCCGTCGTCGCGATTTCAGCTTGCTTGGAACGTGATCATCGTGGCGGTAACGGTGATGATGTCTGTCATTGAACCGTTTGTCATAGCGTTTGATTACCCGATGAAGCTCAAAGGGAGAGGGTTGAGTGCTGCGCCGATTATCGATTTCGTCGCAGGAGCGCTCTTCTTCATCGATACGTTTGTGGTCAACTTCTTAGAAGCCAAAGTTTTGACGTGTCGCTCCACGGGGCGACGGAAGCTCATCACGACTCCCAGACTCATCCGTAAGATATACATCCTTGAAGGTTCATTTGTCACGGACGTGATAGTGAGCGTCCCGTTTGTCGTGCAAATAATCGCCTCGATTAAAGGCGAATCCACACCGGTGGAACGCCTAACGAGAATTCTACGTCTTTTGCGAGTTCTTCGAGTGACTGGTTCGTCGTTGACGACGCCGGAGATTTTGTTCATGAAGCTGTTTCGTATGACTCCGATGGTGATATTCATCGCGCAGACGCTGCTCGTGTTTGCGCTTTTGGTCCATTCTGTGGCGTGCGTCTACATCTTCGTTGCGATTCAGGAAGGCCGTAATCAAAGCTGGCTCACGCAGGCGGACTTGGCAGATGGGTCAAACTCCGAAATCTACATCGTTGCACTATATTTTGCCACTGCCACGATCACGACCGTCGGTTTTGGCGACATCTCTGCGGGATCGAATGACCTCGAGCGTTGCATATCGACCGTAGCGATGATCGTGGGCGCGATCTTCTTCGCCTATCTCGTTGGGAGCATGGGAGCATCGATTCAGGCACTTTCAACAACGATGTCGCGACAGCGCAAATTTCGAGAACGCGTGACGCGTGTGCACGCATTTCTCGATCGGCAACACGCACCGACGCACATCAGGAGGCACATCATGTCGTTCATTTCAGAAGTCGAGCCACGGCGCACGTTCCTACGAGAAAACGAAGAAATCATGAAGTCATTGCCGACTGATTTAATGGCGTCCATGGCGCACCACATGCTCGCGCCGAACGTTGGTCGAATATTCGGGAACGTCTCGAACGGCCTTTGTCAGCACATCGTGAGTGTATTCGAGCTAGTCGTCATCGAGCCTGGAATGGTCATAGATTCTGGTTACTTTTACGTCGTCACCGAAGGAGTCGTGGCAATTTCAAGTCCCAACGAGCGCAAAATGATCGCTGTTCTCACTGGGCAAGCCGATGCGTACTTGTGCTACTTTGGATTGGACGAACTCATTCCACCCGAACGAAGAAAATCAGTCCGCGCTTCGGCGCTCACCGTGTGCGAACTCTGGCGCGCGCGCGCATCGGCCATCGAAGAAATCTTCAAGTCTCACCCGTTCTTGGCGCAGATAATGTTAGAGAAAATTCGATCCCTCGAAGACGACGAGTTTAGCGAATTGCTCGCCTATCGAGTTTTCATTCTGGAGTCTTTTTTAGCGCGCTTTGTCGCCATGCGCGAGAGTGGTGAGTGACGCGCTACAAAGATGCGCGCAGCACTGAGCGCGCACGAGCGCGCGTCGACGGCATCAACGGCGTCTCCTTCGTCGCGTCGCACGTCGTCGTCGATGCTCAGGGAGAGTCGAGCGTCTCTGCGAAGACGAGCGGGACGGATGGATAATGGCGCCGCAGCGGGCCCGCGCACTTGGGACGGTTCCACGCCACCCGTGATCGTGAACAACGTCCCGGGAACGTGGTCGTACGACACTGTGAATCGCCGTCTTCGTGAAGACATTCTTGGAAGAGTTTTCAGGGACAATGCCACTGTACTCACGCCCGGGAGCGACGCAGAGATTAAACTACGTAGACTCGAGGCTGAGCTCTCCACGGCGTCGACGAGTGTCATCGAACACATCACACCGGATGGTGGTCCTGATATCGAGACGTGGCGCGAAATCCTTGATCCGTGGATTGGAACGACGTGGTTAGACGCGCCTTGGCTTCTGGTCGAGTTTTACTTTTATCGACGCATCCTGAACGCCATCGGTTACTTCGATTCAGAGTCCAAGCTCTTTAACTTCGACCCGTTCTCGGTAGATAAAATGAATGGCCTGCGCGCAGGCGCGCAGGCAGCGGCGTCTCTGGCGAAGAAGGCCAACTCTTTCTCAAAACGAGCCAAGACTGCGTCGACGCTCGCCGAAGAACTTCGACTCTTTGTTATGGTGGCACTTTGGGGAAACCGAATGGATCTGAGTATATGGCCTGAGTCTGGATCGGATGGCGATGGATCGAATCGCGCAAGCGAGGCATTTGTCGAAGCGCTACACGCTGGTGAAGAGTACCTTCTGTGGGACGATAGCGAACGGGTGTCCACAGCGCTCGCGAAGGGCATGCGTGACGTGTCGATCGTCGTTGACAACGCCGGCTTCGAGCTTGTGAGCGACCTCGCACTCGCGGATGCGCTGATCACCAGCGGTGCTGTGCAACGAGTAATCCTTCGCGTCAAGGCGCACCCTGTCTTTGTGTCGGATGCGATGGACAAGGATTGCAGAGATACCATCGACGCGATGATGAAGAGCGAGGACGAGGACACGGCTGTCATGGGCCGTCGATGGGCGGCGCATCTCAGTAGTGGCGCGTGGGCGATCACACCGGACTTTGCATGGTGCCAGCCACAACCGTTATGGGCGCTCCCGCGGAAAGCTCACGATGACTTGAAGTCTTCAGATCTCGTCATCATCAAGGGAGACGCGAACTATCGGCGGCTTCTTAATGATTGTTTGTGGGAGCTGGACACGCCTTTCGAAGACGTCTCGGCGTATTTTCCCGCACCACTATTAGCTTTGCGTACGTTGAAAGCTGAGCTGGGGTGCGGTATTTCTCGTGAACGTCAAGAAATGGCCAAGAAGGAAGAAAGCTGGATGGTCACCGGTAAGTACGGCGTTGTCCAATGGAACTCCAATCCGGCAAGACAGTTCGCCGTCGGTTCACAAATTCATGAATGCGAATCTTTCGCCGGTCGCGATAGCTCGCCCACAGAACGCTTGATGCTGAGTAAAGTCCTCGTCGCCCTGGCGAACGCAAGTAAAGAGCTCGCAAGTGCTTTAGCGAGCGCGCCTTTGCGAGGCAGCGAACTTCTCGGCGCCGCAGGTGGAAGTAACGCTTCCGGCGATTCGCAGCAAAAGCTCGACGTCGTGGCGAATGACATCTTTAAAAGGCACCTTACGGAGTGTGGAGGTGTCAAGTACTACGCTAGCGAGGAAGATGACACGCCTGTTGTGTTGAATGTCGACGGTGGTTACGTCGTGTGCATTGATCCGCTCGATGGCTCGCGAAACATTGCCTGCAATGTTCCAGTGGGGTCAATCTTCGGCGTATATCGCGCTATCGAGGGAGCTTCTGCCGAAGAGAACGCCATGCAACCAGGGCGCGAGCAAGTCGCCGCTGGATACGCGCACTATAGCGGCGCGACAACGTTAGTTCTTGCGTGCGGCGATGAAGGTCCAGCGGTCGAGTACACGTTGTTTGACGGCGAATTCGCCGTGGCAAACAAACGTATGTCGTGCCCTCCCAGAGGTCAAGTGTACTCGCTCAACGACGCCAGATTTGATGACTGGCCCGAAGGCTTGAAGTCGTACATTAATGACATTCGTAACGGTCGAGGCGAGAGCGGCTCTCAGTACAGCGCGCGATACATCTGTTCGCTCGTCGGGGATGCGCACCGAACGCTGATTTACGGCGGATGGTGTGGCAACCCGCGACCGCACCTTCGCGTTGTCTTCGAAGCGGCTCCACTCGCCTTCGTCGCTCGCGCCGCCGGCGCGGCATCTTCTGATGGCATTCGTTGCTCGGACGAAGCGACAAACGGCGTCGAAACCATACTCGACAAGAAACCGACGACGCTTCACGAGCGCTCGCCGCTCTTCCTCGGCTCGTGCGAGGACATCGCCGAGCTCGTTCTGCGCGGCGACGTTCGCCAGGACGGCTCGAAGACTTACTCCGTCTAAACTCCGATTGCACTTCTAATTCTAATCACCCACCGGTAGATATCCCGCGAGCGTCTCTAACCGAATCGCGCGTCGCTCGCAGCACCGCCTCGTCGTCTTCCGCGTACCTTCGCCCCTTCGCCGGCTCGTACACGTACCCACAGCTCTCATAAAACTTCACCAATCCCTTTTCGCACCACACCGTGACGACGTCCCACTCCGCGAGCGCGAGCGCCGTCGCTCGTCGCACGAGCGCCGCGCCGTGCCCGCGTCGTCTCATCGCGTCGTCCACCACCACGCTCCGCATCATCCCGTTCCTCGCGCCCTCGCGCCCGCGCACCGCGCACGAATCCTCCACCACGCACGCGCCCGCGCAACGCCAACCCTCGTCGCCCTCGTCGTCGTCGTCGTCGCTCGCCACCTCGAGCACGAAGCGCGCGCACCGCGTCGCCCCGTCGCGCTCGCGCGCCGCGCGCGCGCCCGTGAACCCGCGCCCGTCGCCCCGACGCGGCCAGCGCGCGTCGACGAGCGTCGCCGCGCGCGCGCGCGCCGCGCTCGACGCGTCCTCGGCGCGCGCGACGCGACGCGATGGCATCAGAGCGCGTCGCGCGCGGCGCAATGAAACCTCGACTGAACGTCAACGTCGGCGTCCTCGGGCACATCGACAGCGGGAAGACGTCGCTCGCGCGCGCGATCAGCACGGCGTTCAGCACGGCGAGCCTGGATAAGTGCCCGCAGAGCGCGGCGCGGGGCATCACGCTCGACCTTGGATTTTCGTCGTTTCTCGCCGAGTTTCCTGATGACGTCGACGACGCGACGCGCGAGGCGTACGACGGCGCGCAGTTCACGCTGGTGGATTGCCCGGGACACGCGTCGCTGATAAAGACGGTCCTGGGGGGGGCGTCGATCATCGATTTGATGATTTTGGTCGTGGACGCGCAAAAGGGCGTGCAGACGCAGACGGCGGAGTGCTTGGTGGTGGGGGAAATAACGACGGATAGACTGATCGTGGCGGTGAATAAGATCGATGCGTTCGCGGAGGAGGTGAGAGAGGAAAAGGTGGCGAAGATGCAGGCGAAATTGGCGAGCGTGTTCGCGAAGACAAAGTTTAAGGGATGCGCGATGTTGCCGGTGAGCGCGAGGCCGGGCGGGGCGGATTCGCAGGCGCTGGACTCGGGCGGGGACCCACCGATCGGGATCGAGGCGCTGAAAACGAAGCTGTTGGAGTTAATACCGGAGGTGAAGAAGAAGCGCGAAGCGGAAGGAGCGTTTTTGTTCGCCGTCGATCACTGCTTTCCGGTGAAAGGGCAAGGGACGGTGCTCACGGGGACGACGCTTCGGGGCTCCGTCGCCGTGGGGGATACGATTGAGATTCCGCATCTGAAACTTGAGAAGAAGATCAAGTCCATGCAGATGTTCAAGAAGTCAGTCGATTCGTGCGCGCGCGGCGATCGATTGGGGATTTGCGTCGCGGGGTTGGATGCGAAAGTCCTCGAGCGCGGTTTAGTGTGCGAACCGAACACGGTGCCCACATTCGACGCGGCCATCGTGAGCGCGAGTAAAATTCGGTTTTTCAAGAGCGCTGTGAAATGCGGCGCAAAGTTTCACATCACGATCGGGCACACGACGGTGATGGCGACGGTTCATTTCTTCGGCGACGTCTCACGAGGTGGTGAAAACGCTCTCTCGGATGCTTTGGCGAGTATGCAGTTGACCGAAGTTGGCTTTGACGCGTCCAAGGAGTACAAGCACTGCGAGGAGCTTTTGACCGAAACTGAGGCTAGGGCGATCGTCGATGAGGCTGGGGGCGTCGACGCGTTCGACGCTCCGACGTTCGCGAAGTATGCGCTGTTGGAGTTTGAGCAACCGATTACGGTGCCGACGGACGAGCTGTACATCGCGTCGCGTCTCGACACCGACATCCATCAAAACACGTGTCGACTCGCGTTTCACGGGAGAATGCTTCAGCACATTAACACGCAGCGCGAACCAGACGCGATTCGTTCGCTTCGCGTGTTCAAAATGAAATCTCGCGAGGGTGCGATCGAACGCGTGCAAGATGAGCGCACCGTCATCGGCAAAGGCATGTTTAAAAAAGAATCCGACCTGACTGCGTTCTTGGGCATGCGCGTGTGGACGTCGAATCAAGAGTGCGGCACAATAGAGGGCGGTTTCGGGAAGAGCGGCAAGTACAAGGTTTACTTTTCGAACGGCATCAAGAAAGGTGCAGGGAACGGAAAGCTCACGTTGCGATTCAAGAAGTACGTCTTCGACGCGCAAGGGAAGAAAATGCAGCAAACCGGTCTGTGATGTGCGGCTGCGGTCTTAGATTAGCACGTAATAGTAGAAGCAATTTATTTTACACGACCGTTCGCTATTGAGGAATGGTCAGTTTCTTTTCTATCGCGCCCACGAGATTCGTCACGCGACTGCTAAGTCCTGTCGTCGAAGCCGGTTCGTTCTTTCTCGCAAAGTGTTTGCGTAAGAGCGAATTGATACTCTTGCGCGTGTTGATGAGATCCGACAGCAAGTCTGCGAACGTCTGTCGGGTCTCGCGCTCGGCGTTCAGGAGCTCTTGTTCTGCCTCGGCGCTCTCTGGGGAATCCGAAATCGAGGGCTGAGCGTCCTCGCCGCCTAATATCATAATCTGCGTCTCGGCGAGCAACACGGCCAATCGGTTATCGCTCACAGCAAGCAGCTCGTTCGGATCTCCACCTGCGTGTCCGTGCGGGCTACTCGCTTCCACGGACAGTAATTTCTCATACGTACACTCTTGAACTCGATTGCGCAACACGCTCACCTCGTGCATGACGTCTCGCAGCACCGCCGTGCGATCTTCCGCGGATATGATGTTTGCCTGTTCGTTTTTATCCAACTTCGCTTCTTCGAGCTGGCGGCGCAGCGAGCGAATCTCCTTGCTCAACACTTTCTTTTCCTTCCGCGATGTGACTTCGAAATCGGAAAACTTTTCCTCCGCCGCCGCCGCGGTCGCGCGCGCATCCTTCAAGCACTCCCTCGTCGCCTCGAGCTCTTCCCTGAGAGACCGCATCTCTTCATTTGTCGCATTCAGCGCATCAACGGCGGTGGCTGCCGCCGCTTCGCTCTCCTCGATCGCTCGCCGCCGCGGCTCATACGGACTCGCCTCGCTCTCGGGCGACGACAGAATCGCGCTCGGATTCGTCACCATCTCCGGCGTCACTGCGTCCATCTTGCGCACCGACGTCGACTCCGGCGTCATCGCGATCTCTCCCCCCTCCGCGTTCGCCTCGACCGCCTCCGCCGCCGCCGCCGCCTCGGCGCGCCGCAGCGCCCGCTCGCACGCCCCCAACCGTACGAACCGTCCCAAAGCCTCGCTCTTCGCGCACGCCTCGTTCGCCAGCACCCCCCACAACCAACTCTCCAACCGCCGTCTTCGCGCCTCCACCTTACCCTCGTCCGCGTTCACTCGACGAAACCGTTCTCGCGGCGGCGCCTCCGGCGCCGCCCCGCGGCCGCACTCCTCATCCAAATCTTCCTTCAGCGCCACGAACTCGCGGTACCGCCGTCGCGTGACGCGTTCGACGCGCGCCGCGTCTCGTCCGCGCGCGTTCGCGCCGTCGCCGCGATCGCCGTGGAGCGCGCACGCGACGTCGTAGAAGATCGTCTCCCTGCCCGCGCGCGTCGGGTCGGGGCGTCGCGTCGCGCGCGGGATCGTCAGCCAGAACTCCGTCGTCGCGCGCGACGTCGCGCTCGTCGCGCGCGACGTCGCGCGCGCGCTCGCGCCGTCGCGCGTCGCCATCGCGCGCGCGCGTCGTCGTTTGCGGCGCTAACGACTTTCGTCACTCTCGCGCGCGCGATGCGCTCGCGCGTCGCGACGCGCGTCGCGCTCGCGCGCGGGTCCGCGCGCGCGACGACGCGCGCGCGCCGTCCGCGCGCGGTCGACTTCAGGGACGACGACCGACGGAGTTACGGCGAGTGGGGCGTCGACGGCATCGCGCAGAACTCGCTCGCGATGCACGCGATGAGCGGGGCGTGGGAGAGCGACGCGCGACGCGCGTGGCGCGAAGTGGGCGTGGACTCGGAGACCAGGGTCACGCGGTTGCTCATACTCGGGAATCGACATCGAAAGGACGAGGTCGGGGAGATTTTTAGAGATCATCACGCCATCGCGACGATGTGCGAGGCGCTCGAGAGATTTTGCGGAGAGGGCGTTCGCGCGGGGGAGGTGTTTCATAAGTGCCCGGAGGCGGCGTTGGTGTGCGTGGACGCGGCGAAGATTCAGCGAGCGCTGGTAAACGTGCGCGCGGCGTTGCCGATGAAGGAGGTGTGTTTGGGACGCGTCGTCGAACGCGCGCCGCGATGCTTGCTCGCGGCGGGCGACGCCGACGCGATGAAGGGGTTGGGAGACGCGACGAGAGCGTTGGCGGCGGCGATGGACGTGTCGTTGGACGATGAACGGTTGCGAGCGGTCGTGGAGTCGACGGCGGAGGTGCTGTTTGAGGAGCCGGGAGCGATTCAGCGCGCGATTGATGAGATGAAACCGTTGAATGACGGTTTGCATCATCCTTCGCTCGCGGACTTTGTCGTGGAATACGCCGAGGCGTTGGTTGTGCCCTACATTCGGCAGACGCTGGCGCAAACGCTCGCAATGCGAAGATCGTACAGAGTGTAGAAACGTTTGTTGTAATCGTGATGTAACATTGATTATTTCTCGCGCTCTCACGCGGTAGGCGACGCCATGCTCAGACGCATCTGATTACGCCGCGTGAGACACGCTTGTTTAAAACTGGGATTGAGACAATTGCGGCAGAATCCGCATTTCTGGTGCCGAAGAACTTTTGGGAACAGTGCGCGACGTTTGCGCGATGAACCATCGTTGGACTCGTTGAACGCGCGCTTGAGGCCAGGTGGCATCTTGGGCTTTGATTTGCCCTTGAACATTCGCTGAAATTCTTCGAGGAGTCTGTGCTCGACGGAATCCACCGGCGCTGCGGCGGCCATGGTCGCGATTTGCGGACTCTGCGCCAATGTTAGCACTGATACCGGCGACAAAGGCGTCGGGTTCATCGGTCGACCGTTCTTCGTCAAAGGCGATGGCTCGGGCTCGAGAGGTCTCTCCACGGGTTGCGGGAAGAAAGGACACAGCCATCGCGGTAGCGGTCCGGGACGCTTGGTCGTTCTGTTCCACGTTCGAACACAGATGCGTTGACTCGCAAACGCCGCCGTGACTTGCACGCGCGACATTCCACGAGCAATGCTTCCGATGGACGTTCCGACGAGCACTCTTATGCGCTTGCATTTCGAGAGTTGTGTCTTTTCGACTTTGAGCGGAACATTCGACGAAACTTCGTCGAGGAAGACCTCGTTGACTTGAAAGTACGTGCCGTGCAGTGGGAACTTTTTCTTCATCGCCGAGATACAAGGAACCAGAATTGCGACGTCTACCGTTTTGGCTGTGATTTCGTCAAGTGATTTCAAGTTCGAGTCCAAGGGAACCATGATGCAGCCACACGCACTCGACTCACCGCCAAGTTCGTCAATGATTTGTCGCGGGAGTAAAGTCGTCGGCACCGACCATCCGAGTGTTTCGGCGCGAACTTTGCTTGCTTTGATGACTGTTTCACTGAGCTCCATGCCCGTAAATTCATCCATGGGCACTTCCTCTACGTCTTCCACCGATAATCGGATCATTTCTTCGAGCTCAGCTTCGATATTCTGAGCCAACGTGTCGTTGTTTGTGATGTTGAGCGCAACTTTACGCGCCATGGTGATGTAATTGAACGCCAGCGAAGCGTCGGGGTGAGAGTTCTTGTCCGGGTGAACCACACGAGAGAGGCGGACGTATGCAAGTTGAACATCTTCTCTCGATGTTGCCGCGCTCAAGAGTAAAACATTCGTCGCGAGTGCACCTTCGGGTCGCCCCTTCTTGTCCCATTCCACGCCGGCGGCGATGATGGCTTTCAGCACGTACGACGAGCCATCTTTCGCGACGTTTTCGTGTACATTCGAAGTGCGCGGCACAGTTTGACCTCCAATATCCTCGATGTCATTCAATGGTCGAGCTCTGGTGGGAAGTTCTGGTTGCAGAGACGCGAGACCAGAGTGCCCGTCTGGTCGATCAACGCACTTGCCGCCTTGCTTGGCGTATTCGCAAACATCCCGAAGTGGACACGCACCGCAGTTTGGCAGGCGCTTACCGCAGAAAACTTTTCCCAGTGTAATCATGTGGTAGTGTAACTCGTAAAGCATCTCAACGCCGAAAGAATTAAGACGTTCGCGCAAGAAAGTATACACCGCAGGTTCAGGAGCGTATTGCGCGAGCTCTTCAAGAGCAGTTTCGCTCTCGAGTGGCACCCAACCCAAACGAGCCATGATACGCCCGACGTTAACGTCGACGGGGAAGTCTGTGCGATGCAACGCAAGAAGTAGCACACAAGACGTCGTCTTCACGCCCATACCGTCGAGAGCGAGCAGATATTCGTTGGCATCTCTTGTCGGCGTGTCGCGCAAAAATTCAAGCGAAAGACATCCACGTTGCGCCATGACTCGTTTCAAAATACCTTTGATGCGTCGCGCGAGCATCCAGTGCATGCCACGGCATCTGATGCACTTGACGATTTCAACGAGCGGTGCGTCCAAAACGGCGTACCAGTCTACCTGATCAGTCGTGTGTTCCGTTCGAGGCGGATCTGGCCTCGCCAGGACCTGCTCGATGACGCCCGCCGCCACCTTTCTCGACTTGCGCAGTGGACCCTTCTTCGCCTTCTTCGCATTGAGTTTCTTCTTCACCACCGTGCGTTTGGGGCGTAATGAGAGTTCATCGATGGGTTTACCTGGAAGTTCATCGGGCACAACCACCGCCTTCGGCTCGATGCCTTCGCGGATTCTGTCAAACATTTCGCCGACGATTCGGTGAATGTACGCGCGAGAGTCGTGCTGCTCCGCCGTCGATGCGTTGTACGGAAACCTCGCCGCAAGGTTCATAAACGCCGTACTCGACAATACATCGCTGACGTTTTGTGTGAGATTTGCGCCGATGAGACTATCGAGAATGGACCCTCCCCAAGCCCCACGATCGAGCACTCTATTACCAAGTGCCGATCGAGCGCGCTTGAGAAACGCGGCAATCTTCGAAGCCCACGTTTGCTTTTCATCTTCGCCGTACACGATCATGTCCAAATTTTTTCCTCGCCATACTCGCGCTCGCTGCTTTCGTGGAGATTTTGGGGTTGAATCCATCAGGTCGATCCACGCCGAATCCAGCCAGGGTAGCGAAAACGTATCATTTGGCTTTGACGGCGGTGATCCGGGTGTCGTCGCGTTCTTAGAACTCCAGAGCCCGAGCACGAAGTGTTCTACGGGTAAGATTTCGAGTGGGAGAATAGGAAATGCGTCGAGCGCAAAGCTTTGTGCGGCAACCTGCGCGACGAAACTCAGCTGAGCGCCGCTCTCGCTGACCGGCGCCGGCGTCGCGTGCGACATCGGCGCGGCGACGAAGCCTTGAAGAGCGTTTGCACTCGCGTCTGCCGACACATCAGATGCGATCACATTTTCACTTTCTCCCGCAGCATGCTCTCTGTCGACGCTCTCGGGGTCCGGCAAGAGCGGTATGTCTCTTGGAATGCCAGTTCTCCAGCTATCATCGACACATCCTGGAAAGTGCGCGTGCAATCGGCGAAGACTCGACGTCGTCCACTCATCAATCATACGTATCGCCGTCGTAAACGGTCGAGCGCCATCACGCGAAAACTCCCGCGCAAAAGACATTTCACGACTAAACACATCCGGCGCCAGTTCCTTCGCTCGACACATCCACTGCACGAACGGGTCGCGTTTCGGCTCGTCGCCGTCGCTCGTCGCGTCGCCGCCGACGACGAAATCCGGATGATTTTCCCAAAACGACGAACTCGTGTCCCCGATAAACGACGACAGACGTTCCAAATGCCACGCACTCGTCCGAACACGCATTCGCGACCGTCTTTCGGTAGCGATCGTCACGCCCGCGCCGTTCAACCACGTCGCCTTTACGGCGTTGGCTTCGTGCAGTAACCCCGCGGTGACCGCTTTGACCAGATTTCGACAACTCGTCGCCTTCATCGCCGGCGCGCGCGCCCGTAATCCCACGCGCCATCGCGTTGCGTTGTCCGACGCTCTTTTCTGGCGTAACAAGCGCTTACGCAGTGCGTTCGCGACCTTCTTCTTCTTCGATGCACTTTTTCTCGACAGTTTGCCGACGCCAGAGACCCGGGATTTCCCATCGGCGTCGTCGCGCGTGCGTCGCGCGACTTCTCCCACGACAAAATCGCGGGCAAACTGGGAATTAATCTTGGGCGTGCGCTTCGCGCGCGCGGGGGCGCTACTCGTCGCGCGGCGCGTCGATCGGCGCTCCATACTGTGTCGGGACGAGCCCTTTTTTCGGGATATTTTGACGTCGTATGGGCAAACTCTCACGAGTAATGCTCGGTCGCACCACTCAAATATCAAGGCTGAGTCAGACTCCTTAAGGATGCATCTGCGATTGGTGCTCGTGCTAAAGTGCTGTATTAAAGAAAGATAGATCTTCGACGCGAGGAATACTCGCGGGGACGAAAGCTTAGTTGCCGTTTTCGCGAACCCAAAAGTACGTCCCCGGTTGACCGAGCTCGTCGTTGAAGACGGAGCCGATGAAGCGAGAAGAGATCACCATCGGGCACGCCGCGGCGAGGGAGTCTTGCAAAGCACCCGGATCTTCGGGGCAGGTTTCCAAATCGATCACCGTGTACGCAACGCTGTCGCGAGAGGTGTTGATCTGTTGAAGAATGTTGCAGTTTTGCGTGCCGAGGAAGGTGGTGATCTCACCGAGGGCGCCGGATTCGTTCTTATTGACGATGCAGAGACGGGCACCGGAGGAGTTCTTGTGAGGCGGTAAAATGGTGGTGGGGAAGTTCACCGAGTTGCGGATCGTACCGGTTTCAAGGAAATCCATCATCGTATCAGCCGCCATGGCGGCGGAGTTTTCTTCCGCCTCCTCCGTCGACGCGCCCAAGTGCGGAAGCACGATGTGCCTCGGGTGACCCATCAAATCCGGATCCGAGAAATCAGACACGTACTTGCCCGTGAGCTTGCCCGCGTCGTAGCCCGCACGCACAGCGGAACCATCAATGATTTCACCGCGAGCAAAGTTGAGCAAGTTCACGCCCGGCTTGCACTTCGCCAAAGACTTGGCGTCGATCAAGTGGTGGGTGACACCCTTGATGTACGGGACGTGGATGGTGATGTAATCCGCCAAAGCGAAGAGTTCATCCAAGTCGTCCGCTCGGGACATCTTGTCCCCCGGAAGACGCCACGCGGCTTCGAGAGAAAGCACCGGATCATAACCGATGACGTTCATGCCGAGCCCAAGCGCGGCGTTCACGACACTGCGACAAAGCGAAAAACGAGAGACGCGGTTAGTCAAAAGCCGAGTGAGAGTCAACCACACGGCCGCGAGAGTTCGAAAACGACTCAAAGGTCAGGTAAAGAATGGATATGCCTCAATTTTGTAGTCTCAGCGACGTCCGTCGACGATGACCGCCGATTGAACGCCATCAAACATCTAATTGAGAATCATCATTCCTTTGAGAAGGAAGACTCGTCGCTCGTCGAGCGACGAAATTTAACCGGCGAATTTAACCGGCGAACGCGCGAGCGAAACGAAACGTACCGAGAACCGATAGCGCCTAAACCGATGACGCCGAGCGTCTTGCCCTCGATTTCAGTACCACCGAACATAGCCTTGTCCTTTTCGATGCGCACGCTAATCTTGGCGTAGTCGCCGTTTTCTTCAACGTTGATGACATCGTTCACGTGCTTGTTACCCTCGATGATCCCACGGCTCGCCAGGAGCAAAGAGCACACCACGAGCTCCTTCACCGCGTTCGCGTTCGCACCCGGGGTGTTAAATACCGGAATACCAAGCTCGCTCATCTCCTTCACCGGAATGTTATTCGTACCGGCGCCGCAGCGCACGATGCCTCGCACCGTCGACGGTACCTCACTCACTTGCAGTTTGTGCGACCGCAGCATCATCGCCATCGGGTCTCCCGGCAGCTCCTTATCGTCTCCACTCACCGCGTACTTCCCTTTCGGGAACTTGTTCAAACCCACCGGTGAAATCGCGTTGAACGTCTTGACGTTGAATGATGAGCCGCTGTACGCACCACCTGCCGCGGGCGCCGCCGGCGCCGCGCTCGCCTCGCCGTTCGCCTTGCGCGTCTTCGCCATCTTCAGCGCCTTTTCGAGCAGCGCGATCTCGTCGTCTTCACCGGACGCGCGCGTCACCGCGCGGATTCGTCCCGCCGCCGGTTTTTTGTGCTCGGCGCGCATCGCGCGACGATCGCCGCCGACGGCGCGCGTGAACGTCAGCGCGCGCGCGTGCATCATCGATACGGTGTCGTGAGAAGTGTTGAGCGCGGAAATCACGCGCGTGCGACTCGGCGTCGCGCGGTGGCGTCGCGCCGCGCTCGGCGACAGACTGTCAACAAGAAAACACCCGCGTGTTAGGTTTTTTCAAATCTTCGAGCGTGCGAAGGGAACAGTTGTAACAGTTATCGCTAAATAGATAAAAGCCTGCTAGGTGTGCTTAGATGATGATCGATGATCACCAGTCGCGAAGGATGGTGAAGTCGGCGTCGCTGAGATCGCGAATGGCGCCGTCGCCGGCGACGGCGTCCAAGCCGACCGCGCGGAGGTGCTCGGCGCCCTGCGCGCGCAACGCCGCGGCGTACGGAACGTAGGGAAGGCGGAACACGGGCTGTGCGACGCCGAGCATGGCGCACGCGGTGTTGATGCCCGTGGGGTTGGGTTCAGCGAAGAGCCAATTCATGAGCGGTAGGAGCCTGTCGCGAAGCTCCGGGTTCGGGCCGTCGAATAACATCTCGCGCATGAGCTCTGGGACGAGGTTGGAGGTGACGCTGATCACCCCCACCGCCCCGGCGTCGTAGCGCGCATCATGGCACTCGTCATCGTTTCCAGTCCAGCACGTCACCCCATTATCGGTGTATTGCTTAATCCGCGCGTTCCCTTCGCACTCTTTCACCCCGGCAAAGTTCGCGTGCTTGGCCAGCTCAAACATCACGTCCGGCACGATATCTTGGCTCGTTCTCGCCGGCACGTTGTACACGATCGCCGGCCCGAGATCCATCACCGCCTCAAAGTGTTCCAAAAGACCCGCTCGCGACGTCTTTCCGTAATACGGATTGATTTGCAAGCTCGCGTCCATTCCGACCGCGAAGCCCTGCTGCGTCGCGTGCACCGCCTCTCGCGTCGAGTTACTCCCGGTGTTTCCGATCACCTTCACCTTCCCGCCGTACCGCTGCGCCGTGTGTGCGATCAGCATGATGTGTTCGTCCCACGACATCAGCTGTCCCTCGCCCGTGGTGCCCCCGACGATCAGTCCCTCGACGCCGCCCGCGATCTGTTGCTCGACGAGCGCGTCGTACGCGAACAGGTCCACCTTGCCGCTCGCGAGGTACGGCGTCTTGATGGCCGTGATCAACCGCTTCGCGCGAAGGTCACTCACGGAGCATCCGTTCAGCGGGCACGCCCAGTCACCGGCGTCGCTCACGCCGCGGGGCGCGCGCGCGAGGTTTCGCGCGGACGCGGGGCCGGACGCGCGGCGCGCGGCGCGGAGACGCGACGACGGCGCGGAGACGCGCTTCGAGGACGGCGCGGCGGCGCGAAGAGCGCTCTGAGCGCACGCAGCGGGCATGACGACCGGCGCGCGCGCGCGATGGGGAGTGCGGCGCGCGATGGACGGTGGCCACGCAAACGGCAAGACCTAGGCGCGCGTCGGCGGCGACGCGCGCGGCGACGCGGGACGAGGCGAACGACGCGCGAGACGACGCCCGGAGGCGAGGAGACGAAGGTGAGAGGAATAAAACATTCCAAATTGCGCGTCGTTTGGTTATTAAGTTACAACAGCGGCGTGTGCGCGCCTATTAGGGGTATCAAAAAAGCGCTCGCGGGCGAACGTTCCATCGCTCGCGAGCGACGCCGTGTTTAATCGAACGCCCGAGCGCGATGTCACCGTGTACGTCGTCGTCGTCGTGACGGTGGTTTTGATGACGGAGCGGCGCCATCGGAGTCTTTGGACGGCGCGACACCGTTGGTGGAGTCGCGAGATCGCTCTCGAAGATGGGGAGGGCGTCTTCAGATCGAGGCGACGGCGGGTCGTTTTCGGCGTCGTCGGACGTCGACGATGCGTCGTCAGTTTTCGCCTCGGCGGTGCGAGACTTACGCGCACGGCGCAAGAGACTATCGATGTACTCGTCGCGTGATTTGGACGCCGACGTTGGTGGCGAGCTCATGACGCTCGAATCGTTCGCGCCTGGCGACGATTCGAAATCTAGCGGTCCCGCTGGCGAAATCTCCGCCTTTTCAAACAAGGACACCAAATCGTGTTTTCTTTGCACCGGAGTCACAGCATGCATGGCATCTCGACGTGCACCGTTCACGTTCGCCGCGATGGGCGATATCGGGGCCAAATGGAATGAGTCTTCAAACCAACGATGGCTGGAAATCATGCGCTCGGCGCTGCTCGACATGATAAACGGCGAGTCCATGAAAGACATCGTGTGCGCGCATCGAGGAACAGCCGTCGCTGCTGACGTGGGCGTGCCGTCTGCATAACTCGTCGAAGGACTCGCTTGGGACTTCATTTCGTCGTGTTTCACGCGAAACATGGCGCGTTCGAGTTTTTCGCACAGTTCGCGTCTTGCCCGCTCGGACGCCTCGAGCTTCATCGTCAACACTTCGTTCTTCGCCTCAAGCGCGGCCAAGCGCTCGACGAGCGAGTCAGCGTCGCCGAATGTGGCCACCGTCGCGTTTGAATTCAGGGCATCGGCGTCGGCATCCGCATCGAACTCAACCGCCCCGGAAGCTCGCTCGCGATGGTTCCTCGAAGTTTCTAAAATCCGCGACACGCGCTCCCGCATGTACGGCAAAGACAGAAACTGCTCCGCGGTCAAACGCCGCGCCGGGTCCTTGACGAGCAAAGCCCGCACGACATCGTCGTACTCTCCGGCGAACTCCCCCTCGAGCGCCGGAGGCTCCGTCTCGACGATGTTCCTTCGAAGCGTTTCCTTATCACCGCCGTCGAACGGCGGCGCGCCCGCGGCGAGCTGGTACATGACGCACCCCAACCCCCACATGTCTCCCGCCGTCGAGCACGCGCGCCCTTCGCCCGAGCACACCTCCGGCGGCGCGTACAACGGCGTGCCTCCCGCCCGCGCCCGCCCGTCTTCGTCGCTCCGCGCGCGCGCGCTCCCGAAATCCCCCAGTCTCACCATCCCATCCTCGTCCACGAGCACATTCTCCGGTTTCACGTCCCCGTGCACCATCCCGCACCTCTCGTGCACGTGTCGCAGCGCCATCCCGATCTGCGCCGCGTGATTCGCCGCGCGCGCCGCCGTCGCCGCGCGCGTCGTCAAGTCTCCTCCGCCGTGCTCCATCGCGATCCACCCGACGCCGCGCGCGTCGTCGATCCACGCCTCGCGCAGCGCGATCACGTTCGCGTGTCCTCCGCACCGTCGCAGCGCGTCCGCCTCGCGCGTCGTCGCCGTCGTCGCGTCTTCGTCGCGCGCGTCGCGCGTCGCCAGCATCTTCAGCGCGCACCGCGCGCCGTCGTCGCGCCGCGTCGCCTCGTACACGCGTCCCGTCGCGCCGCGCTTCAGCGGTTTCGCGTCGGCGTATCCGCGCCGCGCCAGCGCGCGCCGCATGGTCGCCCGCGCGCGCGTCGCGCGTCGCGATGTCGAGATTTGAACGCGTCGCGACCGACCGACCGATCGCACGCGATAAACGTCGTGTATCGTATTGTATCACAGTAAACACCCATGCAGTTACATTATTACGTAAAGGACGCATTCGAAATGGTATATATAATAGCGCCGCGCGCGGGTGCGATTTCGTCGCATCGCCGCGCGCGCGGCGCTTGCGTCCGGGTCGCGAGAGCACCGCGCGCGCGTCGCGAGCGCGCCGCGAGCGCACCGCGCGCGCGTCGCGCGTCGATCGGCGCGTCGCGCGGCGAACGCGGCGAACGGACGCGCGGCGAACGGACGCGCGCGGCGAACGCGGACGCGATCTCGCGAGGGCGGCGACCTCGACCGCGATGACGCCGGAGGCGCAGCGCGCGGCGCGAGAGCGCGCGAAACGCGCGCTGGAGATGGGACGGATGTCGCCGACGTCCGGGACGGGCGGACTGGCGCGGAACGGGTCGTTCGAGCGGTCGGACGCGTGCTTCGATTGGTCGCGGGGATCGTGCGCGCGCGCCGACTGTCGGTTTTCGCACGAGGGCGAAGCGGGAGGGAATCCCGCGGCGGGGGGGGTGATGGGACGCGGCGTGGGGTCGCCGCACAGAGCGGCGGCGGGCGTGTGCTTCGATCACGCGAAAGGGACGTGTAAGCGGGGGGATCAGTGTCGGTTTTCTCACGACGTCGCCGCGGTGGCGGCGTTCGCGAAAATCGCCTCGGCGAGCGGGTCGCCGACGGGATCGCCGACGAACGGTAGAGTAGGTGGGGTGAGCATTCCGAAGCCGCTGCCGATAGCGGGAGGGCTGAACGCGGTGGCGAGACCGGTGACGATGGCGAAGGAGCCGACGCCGGCGCCGATCGCGCAGCGAAGCGGGGCGATAGACTACGCGTCCGCCGCCAAAGCTGGAGTGACCGTCGCGACTGAAGGCTCGTTCGCGGCGGCGTTGGTCGGAAGAAAGGCGAGCTTGGATCCACCGTTACCCACGGCACCGATGCCCGCGGTGGCGGCTTTGGAGAAGTCGCCGACGCTCACGACGAGCGGGGCGTCGGTGCCGACGCCACGCTTCCCGACACCGAACGGTGCGTCCGCGGCGCCCGTAGCGGGCGCTAACGGCGCAAAGCCGGCGGTGATGGGTGGACCTACGTTTCAGTTCGGTACTGGTTCGATGTTAGCTAGCGATCAAGCCGCGGACGATTCGCCGAATGCGATAAGCTTTGGGAACGCGTCGTCGCCGAAGACGTACCCAAAGTACCCGAAGCCTGAGTTTGCGTTCGGTGCGGGAGCGGAAGCGCCGAGCCGTATGCCGAATGTCGGTGGAGGCTTCGTTCCTCCCGTACCCGCGGGCCCACCGCCGGAGGCGAATCAACGCGCTCAACCTGTGGCGCCGGGTTTCGGATTTTCTCAACCCGGCGGTTTCGGCGTCGCGACGCCCGAGAAATCGGCGCCGCACGCGAACGCTTGGGATAGAAACGCGCGGCCGAACGGGGGCGTGGCTGCAGCGGATGGAAGCTCGCAGCTTGGAGCGGCGTGGGGCGTGAGCGGCATGGGCATGGAAGGTCTCGCCGAGGACGTCTATAGCAACGTTGGAGCGTACGACGCTCTCGGCGGTCGGTCTCCGTTTGGTGTCGGCCTGGGCTACTCGCTTTTCTCTCCCGCCGCCGCTCCGCAGCCCGAAAGTGTTGGGCAACAGGCGCAAGGCCAGCCGCAAAGCATGTGGGGTGGCGCGACAGGCTTCGGCGGTTCGTTTGGCTTCTAAGCGTTCGCGTCGAGCTTTCGAGCGAACCCCGCGGGATTCGACCTAGCGATCGTGAGACTCGTACTCACGCGTATATATTGAAGGAACAAAACAAGTTGAACAATTAATCGCACGTCGTCGCCGCCCTCCCCTCGCATCGCCCGCCCCTCGCGGCGCGGAGAACCGCCTCGTTTCGCGCGACGCGACACGGCTCCCTCACAACGCCGCGGTCCTCCGCGCCGCGGTCTCGGTCTCGCCGACGCGGCGCGCTCTATAGCCGTTCGCGCGATGTCCGCCCTCGCGTTCGCGCGCGCGGCGACGCGCGATGCGGCGACGACGACGCGACCGCGCCTGCCGCCGCCGGCGACCTCGACGTCGCGAACGCGCCGCGCGGCGACGTCGCGCGACGTCGGCGCGCGCGCGGCGGGGAAAGATGACCAAGGGAAATCGTCCGCGACGCCTCGACGCGTCGCGCGACGCGCGCCGAAGACGGAGAACGGCTCCAAGGCGTCGGGGACGACATCTACGAGCGAGAGCGAGAGCGCGCCGAAGGTTCGCAAAGTTCGCAAGCTCGCGCGGTCGGTGAAAGAGAGCTCGAAGACGCGACAGGTGATAAGCGTCGATCGCCGGGAAAGAGAAGCGCTCGCGTTGGAAAGTTTCGTGAAGAAACGAGGGAGAATTCTGGCGCCGGCGGCGAGCGGCGCGACGCTCGGGGACGCGTCCGTCGGCGCCGCGGCGCAAGAGGTCGAGTTGTCCTCAGCGCTTAGAGAAGAGACAACGATCGGGGGAGAAGCGGCGGGAGATCGGTTGAGGCGGTTGTTTGCGGAGCGTCGCGAGCGGGGCATGGGGATGGTGCGAGATAAGTTTAACGACGGCGGCGCGATTTCGGCATGGGACACGTTTAGAACGAGCATGGATAGCTCTGAAGCCGATGAACAGGTGGATGACATGCTTGAAAGCGCGGCGGAAGTAGAAGAAAAGAATAGACGCGTGCGAGACGGTTACGTGGAAGATGCGTTCGGGGTGAACAACGCGATTGATCCTTTTAAACTCGTCACGGGTGAGTACGTGGTGCATCGAAAGTACGGCATAGGTCAGTTTCTCGGCATGAAGGTATTAGCCGTGGAGTCAGCCAATGAAGGTACGCAAAACAAACCGTTCTTGTTCCTGAAGTATCAGGATGCGACGGCGAAGATTAGTCCAGAGGCGTCGAGGCGATTGCTCTACCGCTTTTGTTCTCCTGGAGGATTGGTGAAACCACCAAAGCTCAACAAGCTCAACGACAAATCGACTTGGGATTTGAGGGAAAGGAAGACCGAGGCAACGATTCGTCGTCTAGTGGTGAACCAAATGGTGGTGTATCTCCAAAGGTTGCAATGTGTGCGAGAGCCGTACCCGTTGCCTGACCCCGAGAGGGCGAAGCAGTTTGACGCGTCGTTCCCGTTTACGCTCACGCCAGATCAAACGAGCGCGATTCAAGAAATCACCGAAGATTTGCAGCAAGACGCTCCGATGGATCGATTAGTTATTGGTGACGTCGGTTTTGGGAAGACGGAAGTCGCCATGCGCGCGATGTTTCATGTGGCAAGCAGCGGAGGGGGCGTATTCATGATGGCGCCGACCACCGTCTTAGCGAAGCAGCACGCGGCAAACCTCGCCGTTCGATTTCGCCCGTTGGGTATAAACGTTGAATTAGTCACTAGGCACATCCAAGCCGCAAAGCAAAACACAATCTTCGATGATTTTAGGGACGGTAAAGTGCAAATCATCGTCGGTACGCATAAGCTGGTGAACTTGGAGCAAGAGTATTACAAGCAGCTCAGATTACTCGTTATAGACGAAGAACAAAGATTCGGTGTCAAGCACAAGGACCAGATAAGTGCGTTGAAAGCTGAAGTCGATGTTCTCACGTTGTCGGCGACGCCAATCCCGCGCACGCTGCACATGGCCATGTCGGGATTCCGCGACGCGTCGCTGGTGCAGACGCCGCCACCGGAGCGCCGTCCAATTAACACGGTGCTCGCGCCGCAGAACGACGACGACATCAGAAAGGCGATCGAGTACGAAATCTCGCGGAATGGGCAGATATATTACATCGTACCGCGGATCAATATGATGCGCGACGCGTGCGATCGACTGTTGCGCCTTTTCCCGAATTTACAAATCATGACGGCGCACGGACAAATGGACGGCGAAGCCATCGACGACGCCATGGAGTCATTTTCAAACGGTTCGGCGGACGTACTGATCGCGACGACGATCGTCGAGTCTGGTTTGGACATTCCCAACTGTAACACGATCATCATCGAAAATGTGCAGTTTTTTGGGCTCGCTTCGTTGTATCAGCTTCGCGGTCGCGTTGGTCGGGCCGGTCGCCAGGCGTACGCTTACATGTTCTACTCCGCAGACGAGAGTGAGCTGACGACGGGCGCGCAGGAGCGCTTGGCCGCGCTGGAGGAATGCTGCGGATTGGGCGAAGGGTTCCGTCTGTCAGAGCGAGATATGGGCATTCGAGGTGTCGGCACGATGTTTGGCGAAAAGCAAAGCGGAGACGTCGATAGTGTCGGAGCCGATTTATACCTGGAGCTTCTCTACAAACAGCTGCAACGCATCGATAATCTAAGAATCAAGACGATTGATGCCGATGACGTTCGAGTCGGTGCCGCTGGGTATGAATTCGGGATCACGCCGTTCTACATCGCCACCACGGAGGCGAGCGACGAAGTCAAGGCGACGATTGACTCAATCACCGCGCACGAACAAGTGCACGACGTCCTCGCGCTGATGCGTGATACGTTTGGTGAACCTGACGAATTCAGCCTGTCATGCGTCTTTGCCAGGGAAATGCGCATACTGGCTGGTGATCTCGGCATTCAAGGAATTTTGCTCGACAGTCCCACCGCTCCCATCATCGATTTGATCACGGATGCGTCGATCATGGTGAAAGAACTTCTCGTCGAAGGTATCAGCGATGCGTACGACGTGGAAATCATCGACACAGGTATCCGGCTCAAGACAATGACTGATATGACGATGCACGGCAAGGTGATGTACACGGTTAAAATCTTGCGCCAAATCACTGGCTCCATCCCATCCTTCGTGAAGTACTTGTAGACGCGACGGATGGACATTCATTAACAATCATTCACATTAAACTCATTCATCTTACGCGTGTATATAATATTCTCATATGTTTCTCGTCCACAACATTTATTTTCGCGTATTCGAGCGTAAGCAGCGACGAGTAGCCTGCGGCGCGATAGCCTTCGTCGACGCGGATCGCTTCTTACCATTCGTCTTTGGCGCTGACGACAAGACAAAACCTCGATCCCCGTTCTTTTCAACCAGCCCCTTGGCAAGCAAGCGCTCGAACGCACGATCTATCACCTTGAACGGGTACGCTCGGAATGTATTGGAGCACGCCACGGCGTCGACGATGCCCGAGCTCCGTCGCGTTTTCACCCAATCGAGTACTTGCGCTTCGACTTCGCCGTCGTCGAACGTCGGTGCGGCTGCCGCCTTCGGTTGTGACAGATTCACCACAACGTCTTGCGACATGGGAACGATGGCGTCGTCAGCGGCCGTTTTGTCGCCGACAGGCGTCGAAGGTGACTCATCGAGCAAAGAAGAAGTTTGCGACGATCCGGGATTGCTCTTTTGTCCGCTGTCGGTGTCTTGAGCGGGATCCAACACCGAACGCACGCGAAGCGACAGCCCGTGATACTCGGTTTCCACTTTTCCAACACTCATACTGAACGGGTTCTTCGACCAAGTCGTTTCTCTCGTCGCGTCCGCCGCCTCAAAGAACGGTGGCTCGTAATCCGCCGGCGTACCGTTGACGTACGAAACGTGAATGTTAAACGCGCACCCGTCGGGAACGTTCTCCAACGTCTTCACGAGCGACAGCAAACAGCGCGTCATGGCGATTGCCGCCTTCTTAATGTAATCCACATCGCTCAATCGTTCCATGCGCGTCGTCTTGCCCGTGCGATCGCTCAGCCCCACGCTCACGTCGCCTCGATCGCCGCCGCCGATGTACCGCGCGTCGTCGAGCGTCACCTCGCCTCGGCTCCCATAGCGCACGTTAAACTTATACTCCTCCACCGTCTCCCGCATCGTCGCATCCTTCACTCCATCCTTCACCACCGCTCGCGTCAGCGCGAACGACACGCTCCTCAAATATCCCCGCTCCAGCGCGTCCGCCACGCCTCGCTCGAGCATGTCCAAGATTCGTTTCGCCCCCTTACTCGCCGGCACCAGCTTATGCATCGACACGTTCATGTTCTTACACTCCTTAAAGTGCGTCTCCGCGTCGAATATCCCTGCCCTCTCGTCCTCGCCGCCGTCAGTCGTCGTCCGCGCGCGCGCGCCTCGTCGTCTCGCGTTTCGTCGATTCGTGCGCACCTCGACAAAACGTCACCGTGTGCAGCGCCACGCGCAGCATGTTCGTCACCATCGCCGCGGACTTTTCCCGCGTCAGTTGCTTGGACGCGTCGATCGTCGTCGTCATCGTTTCTTCGTCTCTCTTCGTCGCGTCGTCGTCGCGCGTCGCGTCGTCGTCGCGCGTCGCGTCGCGGTGTGCCGCGTCCGTCTCGGACGGTTCGCGTCGCCGTCCGAGACGGCCGAGACGGCGGATCGATCGATCGATCGGTCGATCGATCGCGGTGTAAACCCTAGGGTTTCACACACGCGGGTGTTTTCGAGGGCGCGATGGATTCGTCGACGGGCGTCTCGCGACGCGACGGCGCACACCGGCGCGCTCGGGCCGGCGCATGCTCGCGCGCGCGACCGCGCAGATCGTGCACCGCCGCGCGCGCGACGCGGGCGCCGCGCTCGCGAAGCGAACGTTGGGAAAAGAAATAAGCGCGACGCGTCGAAGCGACCGCACGACGACGACGACGCGCGCGATGTCGCGATTCGGGGACGTCCCGGAAGCGCCGAAGGACCCGATCCTGGGGATTTCGGAGATGTTTAACGCGGACGCGCACGCGGAGAAGATGAATCTCGGGGTGGTGCGTGCGGCGACGAGACGCGGGACGCGCGGGACGGCGAGGGGGCCGTCGACGCGCGAGGGCGCGATTAGGGCGCGCGGAAAAGTTTTAGACTGACGATCGACGGATTTGAACTCGCGCAGGGGGCGTATCGGGATGATAACGGTAAGCCCGTGGTGTTGAATTGCGTGCGCGAGGCGGAGAAGCGCATCGCGGGGAACTTTAACATGGAGTATTTGCCCACGAACGGGTCGAAGGATTTCGTTCAGCAGTCTTTGAAATTGGCGTTCGGGGAGAATTCCGCGCACGTCGCCGACGGTAGCATCGCCGCCGTTCAGTCGTTGTCTGGCACGGGCTCGTGCCGGTTGATGGCGGAGTTCCAACGGCGATTCATGCCGGGCTGCAAGGTGTACATCACCGTGCCGACGTGGAGTAATCACCACAACATTTGGCGCGACGCCGGGTGCGAACAAGACACGTTTCGTTATTACAAGGAATCAACGCGCGGGCTCGATTTCGAAGGGATGGTCGAAGACATCCAAAACGCCCCGGACGGAAGCATGTTCTTGTTGCACGCGTGTGCGCACAATCCGACTGGCGTCGATCCTTCGGCGGAGCAGTGGCGCGAAATTTCCAAAGTCATGAAGGCGAAGAATCACTTCGCCTTCTTCGACATGGCGTACCAAGGCTTCGCCTCGGGCGATTGTGAACGTGATGCGCAAGCGATCAGAATCTTTGTTGAAGACGGACATAAGGTCGCGCTCGCACAATCCTTCGCGAAGAACATGGGCTTGTACGGCCAACGCATCGGCACCGTGAGCGTGATGTGCAAAGATAAGGAAGAAGCCAACCGTGTCGAGTCGCAACTCAAGGTGATCGCGCGTGCGATGTACTCGAACCCACCCATGCACGGTGCGCTCATCGCTTCCACGATTCTCGGCGATGCCGCGCTCAAGGCGCAGTGGTACGAGGAAGTGAAGGGCATGGCGGATCGCATCATCAAAATGCGAACGCTCTTGCGTAAGAACCTCGAAGAAAGCGGTTCGACCCTTCCGTGGCAGCACGTCACCGACCAAATCGGTATGTTCTGCTTCAGTGGGATGACTGGCGAGCAAGTGGATAAATTGCGAACCGACCATCACATCTACATGACTCGTAACGGCAGAATTTCTATGGCGGGCGTGACGAGCTCGAACGTCGGTCGCTTAGCCGCGGCGATGCACGAAGTGACGAAATAGAGTTTCAATAAGCACGACGATACGATAATCGATAACATTCCAATCGTGACCTAGACGCCAAGCGTTTTCACATTACAACGTTGCTCACTTTTGTTTCTTCTTCTCCTTTTTGCTCGACGAGCGCGCGAACGCCGTGCCCTCGAGCCATTGCTCAGAGTCGCTCGCGCTCGCCGATGTAGTTCCCTTCTTCTCAACCTTTTTGACGTATGTCTTCTTCGTCGCCCCCGTCGTCGGCTTGGCCTCGCCGATGAAGGGCACGAGGTGTCCCAAGCCCGCCGCCTTCATGACGCCCGCGAAGCACAAAAACGCCACGCCAGCCAGCGTCAAATAGATGACCGCGAGCTCGCGATCGAACACGACCTTGGGGTCTAACACCGGCACGGTGCTGTTGAAATACGTCGTCGCGTACGCCACACCCGCTTCGTCATAAAACGCGGTCAACGCCAACTGCAACGAGTGCCCCGCGAACTGCGGATCGATGGCGAACTCGTACTCAAACGTCGCCTCCTTCTTCGGTTTAATCACCGCGTCCCCGAACGAACTCACCGTAAAATTCGTCACATAAAAGTTAAAGTTATTTGGCACGTTCAACGACCCCGCCAAGTGCGTCACGTTCACCGCATCGTTGCCGGTGTTGCGCAACCCGAGCAGCACCTTGACGCGTTCGCCGCCCGGAAACGCTCGATCGGCGTGATCGGGGAACGCCACCACGGATTCCACGTCCGGATTCGCCGCGGGAATGTCCGTGAGGAGGTATTTCGGCGACGCATCGATCGCCGCCACGCCTGCGCGTCGTGAGATCGCGAGCGCGTCGCGGGCGCCGTCAGTTTCGGGACAAGATTACATCGGTCGATCGCGCGATCGCGTCGACGTTCGCGGGCGGCGCGCGCGCGCGAGCGCGCTTTCGCGGACGGTGCGCGCACCTGAGGCGGATAAAAGGATCGCCAACGTCGTGGCTCGCGTGAGACGCATGCTCGCTCGCGTGATTCGAGTCGGAGAGTGGCGACGCGCTCGTCGTTGAGGACGGCGGGGTCTGCGCGCCGCGCGCGGCGTGATTTCGATTTCAGTTTTGGATATTACAGCTTAAACGCGCGTACAGATAATACAAGTGCACTGAATGTTGTGACAGGAAATCGGTGTGACGCACGGCGAGTGCGCACGGCGAGGGAAGAGAGATTACGCGAATTTGTCAACCAGTTCGTCCGCGCGCTCGCACTTGCGACGCGTCGCGTGGAATCGATTCTTGATCGCGTTCGGCGAACGACCGGGCATGAGACGCGCGAGCACAGCCCACTGGTTACCGATCGCTTCTTGGATGAACACCAAGTGTTTTTCCTCGAACTCGGCCCACGGTCGGGTGGTGAGACCGGGTTGGAGGTAATCACGCCAGCGTGCGTAGACTTGCTTTTGAGTTTTGCCGACGAGACGTTCGGCGATGTATGCCCACTTCTGCGGGCCGTGCTCGTCGACAAGCTGGCGCACGAGGGCATCTTCTTCGTGCGTCCAAGTTCGACTCTTCGGTTCGACGGCGCCGTCGGCGCTGACTTCACGGATGAGACTTTTTGAAGCCATTTTCGTTTCGTGGCGTTCGTTTAGCTCCGTCGTCTTCGCGTTGTACTCGAGACATGCATTTTTCATCTCTTGCGACAGCGGATGACCATTCACGTCAACGAGTGTTCGTACGAGATCTTCATCATCAACCGTACGCAGGGTGCTGCCGCGCGTGGAGAACGCCTTCATCTTACGAATGGCCAACTCTTCCCTTGTTAGTAGTTCAGCCGAGAAACGCCTCGCTTTCGTTTCCGACTTCGGCCTCTTCTTACAGCTTTTACGTTTTTTACCCACGTACTCCTCGTCACCCTCGATTGAGATTTCTGGGCTCATCTCTCGCATGTCCCCGCTTCGTCGTTCCCAGTAGTTCATCGGCGCGGTGGACAGCACGTTCACCTCCGCCAGCGTCGGCGTATTCAAAGCCTTCGCCGTGCGCGGCGTCTCGTTGTCGCCGCTTTGTCGCCCGTGCACGATCATCAACAAATCTGCGAGTTCGGTGTTGTTGAAGTACGTCGAGTCCGCCGCTCCGGGCGTGTCTCTGACCACCGTCGCGTACGCGGTGTACCCCGCGTGCACGGCTCTTCCTCCGACGGCGTCGTCCTTGAGCGCCTTCGCGTCTCGAAAAAAGTTGGGCGTCCCGCTGTCGATCGAGCCGAGCATCTCCCCATCGCCGCCGCTCCTGGGCGTGTTCCCATCCTTATCAAAGTTCACGCCCCGACCCATCGCGCGACCTCCGTTCGCCCTATATCGCGCGCTCCCGCTCGCCTGCGCGCCCTCGTCCGCGCGTTTCTCGTCCCCTCCCCGCGCGTCTCGCCCCCTCTCCTCGACTTTCGTCTTGATCGACCGCAACGACGGTTGTCGCTCCAGCATCATCGCGCGCATCGCCTCTTCCTCCCGCGCTTCCATCCTCGCGACGTCCATCGCCGTTTGCGAGCCCTGCGCGCGTCCGTCGTTCGTCAGTCCTCGCGCGTCCGTCTCGCGCGCGTTCGCGCGCGCCGCCGTCCCGCGCGTCGCGCCGACCGCGTCGACTCCCCGCGTCCCTCGCGCGATCTCCGCGCGCGCCGCCGCCGCCGCCGTCGTCTCTCTCGTCGTCTCTCTCGTCGTCGTCGTCGTCTCAACACCAACCCGCTCGATCGCGATCGCGCGATTCCGCACCGTTCCGAGCTTCGACCGCGCGCGCGTCCCGCCCTCCGGCTTCGTCCCGCTCGACAGTAAACTCTTCAGCTCGTCCGCGTCCGCGCGCGCGAACGTCATCCCGTTCGCGTCGACGGTCGGCGCGCGACGCGACGCCGTCGCCGTCGCCGTCGAATTCCTTCGCGTCGGCATCGCGCCGCGAGCGTCGCGTCGACGGTCGCGCGGCGCGACGGACGCGACGACGGCGATAGCCGCGATCGGCGCGAGTCGGCCGACGCGCGGGCGCGAGCGACGGCGGCGCGCGCGGCGTCGAGTGGCGCGAGAACTTCGGTCGTCGGTCGTCGGTCGTCGGTCGACAGTCGACGGCGCGCGGCGCGGCGCGCGATGGCGGACGACGCGCGCGGCGATGGCGGCGCGAACGACGGCGCGAGCGACGCGCGCGCGGCGCCGGAGGCGCGGCCGCGACGCGCGCGCGGGTCGGGGACGGGGACGCGGAACACGCACGCGTCGGGCGGGAGGTTCAGCGCGCGCGAGCGACGCGCGCGGGCGCCGGGGGGGGACGACGCGCGCGAGAGCGCGTGGTGGAAGACGCTGGACGACGAGGCGTGCGATCCGATCACGCTGGAACCGCTGCGAGGGATGGCGTACGCGCCGTTTGAGATGGAGGGCGCGGAGGGCGGCGGCGACGGCGGCGACGGCGCGAGGGACGCGAGACGGGGACACATGTTCGACGGGGCGGTGCTGGCGGAGTACGTGACGCGGTCGAGGTGTTTTGAGAATCCGCTGACGCGGGAGGCGCTGGATCAGCGGCAGTGTCGGGCGCTGGACGCGTATCTGGCGAAGTGGAAGCTGAAGCGTTTCGGCGTGGAGAAGGCGTTCAACGCGGCGGCGAAGGAAAAGCGAGAGGCGGAGTTGAACGCGGAGAGACGGAGCGAGGAACAAAGGTTGAACATGCAGCGGGAGCGGGACGAGCTACGAACGACGCTGGCGCAGACGATGTTTACTTCGCTTCGCGAAAGGGCGTCCGCCGAGCGAGGCGGCGGGGGCGGCGGCGCGGACGGTCGACGAAGGCGGGATGAACACTCGCTCGGCGGTAATCGCGCGTCGTCGACGGTGCCGCGATCGACGTCAATCTCGGATGCGCTCGCTGAACTGCAATCGGACGGCAGGTTTGCGCTCGTGGACGACGACGTGTCGATGCTGCGAGACGTGTCTTTAGCGGACGGCCGAGGCGCGGACGCGCGCGGGCCGAGGCCGCAGGATCACGGAAGCTTGGCGTCATGGGGGGGATGGAGTCGACCAAGCCACATAGAGAATAGAGGCAATGACTTTCCCGAGCTTCCAGGTGCGCGGTCTCGCGGCGGTGGGTCCGGGAACTGGGTTCCCCCTGTGGCGGTGCCCGATGCGTCCCGCGGCGACTCGTTTCCCACGCTCGATGCTGGCTCGTCTCGAGCGACGCCGAGTTGGGGAACGTTTGCGCCGAGAGCGAGTGCCGCCGAGCGATTTAAGGCGATCCCGCGCAGCACGGCGGCGACTATATTTGCCAAGAAGACTTTGACTTCGACGGTTGCCAAGAAGGACGAACCGTCGACGCACGCGGCCTCAGCCGCACCGGTCGATGAAGCGACGGCGCGGCGTAACAAACTAGCTGAAGCGTTCGGTGTTACTAAGCCCGATGAGCGACCGAGCATGTTCGCCGACTCGAGCGCGAGTGCGTTCACGCGCGCTCAACTCGTTTTGGCGCGTAAACATCCCGACTTGGTCAAGCGACTTGAGGCTACTCTCGAGGATATTGTGACCGGTAAAAGCAAGCGACGAGTGTCCATGGAACCAATGAACCGGGAAATGCGTGAGTTATGCCACGTCGTCGCAGAGTTGTACGGCATCACGTCGGCGAGCTTTGGCGCAGATCCGAAGAGACATATCGATTTTTTCGCCGGCGGCAACAAAGGCGGCGTGCTCCCGTCGCTTCGTCTGAGCGATGCCATACTCGTGGACTTGGACTCCGCGCCGACCAAAGGGACGTTAGCTTCGAAAACGCGCCCCGAAGAGGCGACGGAGTACTTTGATGGGTACACAAAACACTTCTCCAAAGGCGAGTACGAAGAGTTGGCGATGAGTTTCACCGACATCACCGTCGGCGTCGCCGGCGTGAAGGCGTCCCTTCGCGAGTTTTCCGGCAACTACGTTTTACAAGAGATCGACGACGACCACGTAGTCGCGCACTTTTGGAAACACGGTACTTTGTTGCAAGCGAGCGGTAAACTCGGGGGGGGGATGCGAGGGAAATTCCGCGTGAAAATTCTCGAGAAGCGATGCAAAGGCAAAGAACCTGAAGTCGCAACACCCGCTGAGCCATCTAAGGCGGAGCTAAAGAAACCTGCGACAGGAGGCAGTACGAGCGCGCGACTATTCCGCGCGTCGACCGCGCGGTCGAGCTCGACGACGCCTCCGGTCGATGGCCAAGCGGCGATCGACGAGGCGCTCAACATGTTCGGGTTTTAGGTTGACAATTCTTTTCATTCTTTCTGTTATCAACACAACGACTAGCTACATACCAGCACCGCGACTTAAACACGCGCGAACCCGCCGCGGCGATCTCGCGTTTGGAAGAGTTTCTTCACGCAATAAAATTGGTAATAGCTCGCCAAAATCATCACGGCGGCTTCGCACAGCGCCCAACGCACGACGCGCGCGTCCGTCGACTTCGCCGTTCGCAAGTGCCGCTTCGCCCGCCGCTCGTGATACTTCACCTCCTCCATCAGCGTCCCGACGCTCGATTCGACGTTATTCAACCGCTCGTACGTCGGATCGATGTGTTGCGCCTTTGCCTTTTCGTGATCCCACCGATGGCCCAACGACGCGCTGTAACTCACGCTCGCGTCTCGCGACCCCGAATTCGTAAAGCACGTCCGCAGCGTCCCCGCATCGCGCGCCACGTAGTCAAACCTGTGTTCACTCCTCTTCAACGCGTTATAAATCTCCTCCTCCGAACCATCCTTCGCCCGCTCCAGCGTCGCCCTCGCGTCGAACGCGTCCTCGTGCGCGTCCCAATAATAGTAATCATCGTACGTCCCGTACCCCGGCGGTCCGCGCTCGCTCGGCGCCGCCGTGTTGCTCCCCTTCGTGACGAACCACGACCCCGTGATCGCGACGTCCGCCTCTCGCACGCGCTCGGTGACGCACTCCGTCTCGCCTCGTCGCACGCGAATCTCCAATCCGACCGCCGCGCGCGTCGACAGCGTCACCGCGAGCGCGACGATCGCGACGCGCGTCCACGCCGCGGGCGCCATTCGCGGCGTCGCGTCGCGCGCGGCGCTCGACCGCGCGACCGCGCGCTGTGCCGCGCGACGCGACGCGCGGCGTCGGGCGGTCGCGGCGTCGAAACACCCGCGTGTGCGAACCGAAAGAAAAGATCTCGCGCGATGGGGACGCGTGAGATGTGACTCTCATGGCGCGAAATACGCTTCAATGCGAGACAAACGTCCGAAGTCGAGATTTATACCGAGATCTCGCGCGAGGGCCCGATGGATGGATGGCGCGGCGATAACGCGACACACGCGCGCGTCACGACGCACGCGAACGACGTCGGTGGGAACGACGCGCACGCGACGGTGCGCGTTCGAAACGACGCGCGCGCGCGACGCGACGCGGGCGATCGCGCGCGCGAGCGACGTCGAAGGCGCGGTGAAAACGCTCGAAAGCTGACCTATCTATCCACTCGCGATCGACCGGGACAGGAACGAACATCATGAGCGCGGTGACGAGCCGCGCGTCGATCTCCTCGAGAACGGCGACGAATGTTAGACAGTTGAGGAAGCAAGCCAAGTGCGCGACGCGAGCGCGGGCGTCGATGGTGGTGAGAGCGGCGGTGGACGCGCCCATCGTGAAGATTGGTACGCGAGGATCGCCGCTGGCGCTCGCGCAGGCGTACATGACGCGCGATTTGTTGAAGGAGAACTTCCCGGAACTCGCCGAGGACGGCGCGTTGGAGATTTGCATCATTAAGACGACCGGGGATAAGGTTTTGGACCAGCCGTTGGCGGATATTGGGGGTAAGGGTTTGTTCACTCGCGAGCTCGACGACGCCTTGCTCGACGGGCGCATCGACATCGCCGTGCACTCGATGAAGGATGTGCCGACGTACTTGCCGGAAGGGATGGTGTTGCCGTGCATGTTGCCGCGTGAAGATGTCAGAGATGCGTTCTTGTGCTTGAAGTATGACTCCTTGTCGCAATTGCCGGAAGGGGCGGTCGTCGGCACGGCGTCTCTTCGCCGCCAGTCGCAGCTCTTGTACAAGTTTCCAACGCTCAAGTGCGTGAACTTTAGAGGTAACGTGCAGTCGCGCATTCGCAAGCTCAAGGAGGAAGTTGTTGACTGCACCTTGCTCGCTATCGCGGGTTTGAAGCGCATGGACCTGGCCCAACACGCCAAGGTCATCATCCCCACCGAAGAAATGTTGCCCGCCGTCGCGCAAGGCGCCATCGGTATCACCTGCCGCGCGGGCGACGACAAGCAGCTCGCGTTCTTGGCCAAGCTTAACCACGAAGACACGCGCATGGCTGTTGAAGGCGAGCGCTCTTTCTTGGCCGCTCTCGATGGCTCTTGCCGCACCCCGATCGCCGCTCACTGCCACCTCGTCGACGGTAAGATGCAGTTCCGCGGTTTGATCGCCTCCCTCGACGGCAAGCAAGTTCTCGAGACCACCCGCGAAGGTGCCTGGGACGCCGCGTCGTTGTTGGACGCCGGTAAGGACGCCGGCGCCGAGCTCAAGGGTAAGGCCCCGGCTGATTTCTTCGCCAACTTGATCGAAAACGGCGGTGGCTGGTAATCGCTCCGTCCATTTCTCGCCCGACGTTCGCTCCGAGCGCTCGCCGTCGCGAGAAATTTATTCGCTCTATCCACCACATCACTATCCTTTCGCGTGAGTTTAGTTATGATCGAATCTTTGTCAATTTCTTATATTCGCCATATTACGCACGCTCCGCCCCGCCCCGCCCTTTCGTCGTCTCGCGCGGTACTTCTACGCGCGTTCGCGCTCTGATGCCACAGGTAACGGCCGTTGCATCGTTCGCGACATTTGCCTCACTCGCGCGCGCGCGCGTCCGCGCCATCTCCTCGGCGCGCGCCTGTACGCGAACATGAGACTCCTCGGTCGTCCCGTCGCATCCGCGCGCGATGAAACCGCGCCGTCGCGCGACGACGCGACGGTTTCGTCGACTGTCCCCCGCGGCTTCGACGACGCCGCCGACGACGCGGCGCCGCCGACGACGCGAAAGAAGCAGACGAAGACCCAACGTCTGGTGGCGTCGATGATGCATTCCAACGTCGCGACAGAGGCCGACGCTCTGGCCGAGCGGTTGCGGACGGGCGCGGCGACGACGACGACGACGCCGTACTCGTACGCGGGGCCGCATCCGAGCGAGTGGAAGCGCAAGCAAGGCGAGGCGCCGAGCGAGAGTGTCCCGCGCGTCGCGCGACGAGGAATCGTACTGAGACCGAGTGTGGAAGATAGGGATCGCGTGATGAGGTTGAAGGCGGAGCGAGGACACAGGAGTGGATTGAGCGCGAGCGCGGTGCGGCGAGCGCTGACGGAGCTGAACGCGGCGACGGCGACGGCGGACGCGATTTGTCAAGAGTTGAGAGAAAGTGGATGGGAGATGCGGGAGGTGGTGTTTATGCCGCACGATGATCTGGGGTTTAAACAACTGGCGGGTACCGTCGGGGCGATTGTGGTAGCGATTCCGCCGGCGTTGCAGAGTGAGAGCTTGCTAGCGTTGCTGCGGACGGTTCGAGCGGGCGGAACGCTCGTTTTCCAGAGCGCTCGGGTGGGACACTTTTTAGCACACTCGAATCATGTTGATATTTGCGACACACACGCGATACCGGATAAGCGAATGCTCCCGATGAAGGTGGGATTGGAGGATCGCTGTGAGACTCGAAGCGATGGCTATCGCGAGATTACGCTGCACGTGTTGTCGATGCCGGGAACGAGCGAGGAACGGAACGCGTTGCGCAATAAGGTGTTGCCTCGACTGAAACATCGGTGTCGCGGGCGAAGAGTACGGATCACTTACGTGGACTTGAAAGACGATTGTCCGAACGCTGGCCCTGGCCAGGCATTAGCGTCTTTGTTACACGCCGTGAAAACGGGTGGAATTTTCGTAGTGCTTTTGTCGGCCAAGCACGAAATCGATTGGTACTCGAGCGTGCGGATATGTGAGTATGTGAATTACATGAGATCTGAAGCGTCGAAGGAAGAGGAGAACGCATTGTCGTGGTTACGCCACGCTCCGAACGATTACAGCCGTATTGAGATCCAGATTGCGCAGCTACTTCGAGTTTACGAAGACTTGAAAATACTTTCGAGGGAGGAAATCGCTGAGACGGCCGCCTGTTTATCCGGAATTGAAGCCAGACGATTAGAAGACGATCACGCGTATAAAGAGTCGAGAAGAGCACAACTCGTGCTGGCGTACTATCCGAGCAAGTCACTCTACGAAAAGTTGGTCGCGCTGAAAGAGCCAGAATTCACCAACTACCTGATGAGCACAGATCCCGTCCACAAAGAACGGATCGGTGCGTTGTTTTCTACACTCTATGCGCACCCGGATGTGTCTATGAGTCAATATTTGGCGCGGTTAGATCCACCGCTGCAGCTCACCGATGAAAAAAACTTTTTCCACATTCGACTGCCGCCCCGGACCACTCATCTTGCAGATTTCGAATACACCGTGTTGCAGGACGTGTGGGCGCGAATCGAGGCGGAGTTCGCACCCGACGTGGCAAAGGACATGACGCTGCTACAAACTTGCACTGATCCCGAATTGTCGCTCGGCGAGAAGTTGCCGTTTTACTTTCACCATCACGCCGTAGAAAAGGGACTCATCAAGTCTTTGAAAATCGGTCAACCTACGGTCAATGTCGTGCAAGGGATGCCAGGCATGGGAACTACGAGCTTGTTGCAGCACATGGCCTGCGTAGCGCGTCTCATGTTTGGTGTCACCGAAGCAGGCGCCGCGATCAGAAGCGTAACAGTCATCAGCGACTACGGAGCAGCGGAGGGAAGGAAAAGTCCGACGCCGACACAAGTTCTCCGAAATATTGTCCAGCAAATGAAAGTCAAGCTCAGATTTGATGATCATATTCCAGCTTCGTTGGAGCAAATACGCGCGCTCATGCTGCGTATGTTCAACCGCGTCACGAGAATGCGCGGGCGCGTGCTCATTTTTATCGATGCATTGCACCTTATCGACAATGACAGTGGCTCGGCTTGGCTACCGAATGAATTTGAAGTCCCAATTGGCGTGCAACTGTTTTTGGGCATCCATCGAATCGATCGCAAACGAGAGTTTGAGAAGAAATCGGCGAAGAGTGACGAGCGAAGAATGCCCACGCTCGAGTACAATCTTATCAACTCGTATCGTTACAGAATGACCAAAATTCAACACGTCGCGCTTGGTGCGTCCTGTCCAAAGGCGCTCAAAAATGCATATGTGATCGACACACTCAAGTTCGAAGAGAGGCGCGCGTACACGCAGAGATACTTGCGGCCTCTAGGCATTCAGCTCACGAACACCATGACGATGCAGATTATGGATAAAACGTGCACTGGGAATTTGCGTGGGATGCAGTTGACGTGCGCTAGAATCGCTATGGAAGATCCTTACGATGATATGTTCGCGGCGGTTCTCAGTAAGCTACCAGACGATGAGCGTGGATATTATCATCAGTTGTTGGACGGTGTCGAGAAGTTTGTGCCCAAAGCGTTACTCGCCCTCGTTCTCCCAGCAATCGCGTGTGGGTGCAACTGTCTCAGACAAGAAGACATCGCACGAATCATTCAAGCCAACTACCGAACGAATGCAGCCATCCATGATATCATGCGAGACACAGTTCCGAGATTGCTTTGGTCGGTGCGCTTCATGATCAAAGGCGATGCGGGCGGGGGATTCGCGAGCGTAGCGACGGGAACAATTCAAGTCGAAGACCAAGTCGCTCACGATGTCATCATGGAAAGATACGCTCCGAAGGAAAGCGAGAAGCGGTCAGTGTACCAGATGCTCGCGACGTACTACGGCGACAATGTGACTGGCGCGGACCTCCTCGCGAAACTCACCATTCTCAAAGACATGGAGCAATCTGGTAAAAGTCCATTTGCTGTCGATGGCGACGGTATGATCGTTAATCACGTTTTGTACATGGATCATCATACGACGATGAATACGCTCAAGTATTTACCATACTATTACACGCAAGCGCGTATGTTTGATCGGCTCGGTGCCGTTCTCACCGATCTCGAATTTCTCCAAGCAAAGCTGGAAATTGGAGAAGGGCAAGGTCTGGTTGATGATTTCGATCGCATTCTTCCTTTCGGCTGCGGGCCAGAGCGACCTTTGTGGATCTCGCATCAACTTTCGACGAGTGAGGAAGTCGTTGATGTTCCCGGTGCGCCGTCTGGACTGGATGGACGTTTGCGCCAGCTTGCCGTTTACAACTCTCATTGTTTGGGATTCCATGTTGAGGCGTATCAATTTTTCGCGTCGCGTGACGACAATACCAACCTCACTGAAGATCTCGTGGCGATAAGAGACGTCTTGTGGCGGAAATTGGAAATGGTGCACAGGAACCCGAGTCTCATACGTCAACAGTTCTTCAACGATATTGGCAACGCTACGCCGCGAAGGCTGTGCTCTGGTGGAATCATCGAGGCAAGTGAAAGTTCAATTCGAGATTACGCCGGCGTGGAGCGAGTGATGGTGCGTTGGGAAAATATACCGAGCGAAGCATTGACTCAAGTATCCGTGCGAAGCGGCTGTGAGAGTGAGGGTGATGTCAGATGTGTGCGTTGGCTAGACGACGCGACTTTTCTCGCTGGTTACGCGAGTGGCGCCGTTGAGATGTGGGACGCAAATCGTGGTTCGACAGTTGCGAGGTTCGTTGGACACGAGCGCGCGGTGACGGCGCTCGAGTTGATTAATAACGATCTCGTCAAGAACGCACGCACGTCAGTGTACGTTGCTTCAGCATCTCGGGATAAAACGGTCCGCATATGGCGCCTGGACGATTCACTCGGTCGCGACTGCACCACATTGACTGGTCACGAAGAACCCGTCACTTCTCTCGCCATCGCATTGTCTACAAATGAGCTCTTCAGCGTGGGAGGTGACGAGATCCGTTGCTGGTCTTGCGCGCCGGGATACCCGTTACTATATGTTTTGAACACAGAACATAAAGTGCCGGTCAATTCGATTTCCCTCGCACCGGATTTGAGTTTCATGATCACGGCCGCGACTGACGGCGTCATGCGATTGTGGGTCTTTACGCTCGAAAACTCAACAATGGTGCAACAAAAGTCCAGAGGGACCAACTTTCATCGCGCGGACGATTATGATGACCGAACTTCGGGCGTTGGTACATCTAATCACACACCGTCGGTCGGTAACAGCTCCTTCATCGGAGGGCGACGAACAAAGAAGGTCGCTTCCCAACCTCCCACGGTGACGTTGGAATTCCGCGGGCACATCGGTGAAATCACTTGTACCGCCTGCGCGTCGACTGGGTTATTCGCAAGCAGTGGTGTTGACAGCAGCATCATGCTGTGGGAGCCTAGGAACGCAAAGCACGTGGGGCTGATCAAAGCACACGATGGACCGATTACTGCTTTGAGCTTTAACCGAGATGGCAAACTGCTCGTATCCGCATCTGTCGATCGAACGTGCAAAATCCACAGTTCGCTCACCGGTAAACTGATTGTTTCAATGAATCACATTCATCGAATTACTTGTGCGAGTATTTCGCTAGACGCAAGTTGCGTTGTGACGGGTGCAGGAGACGGAACGATGCGTCTCTGGTCTTGGATCGGACGACGAGGGACGGCATCCACGGGCGCTTACCCACGAGATCCCAACATGCTTCGTCGCGCGGAAGCGAAGGAAGACGTCGAATCACGAAAATCTGACGATACAACGGTGTCTGTTCATCGAGCGAAAGTGACCGCGGCGGCACATCTCGAGCTCCACGGCGTTGGCTCGTACTTTGTCACAGGCGCGTCTGATGGCTCGGTGCGTGTTCTCGACTCAAAAAATTGGAAGCTCAACATGGACATGACTCCGTTGCAAGCCAAGGTTGTTAAAGATGACCTTGCTTTCACTCCGTCTCCGATACTTACGATGCATTCCGAAAGGTCTGATTCGATTGTCTATTTTGGACGATCCGATGGCTCGCTCACTGCGTGGGATTTCAGTGCAAATTCATGGGCGTGGTCAAAGAGTAAGGTTGCTCAGGCACATGAACTGGGCGTGTTTTCGATGACGGATGCCGGTCATGGAACACTCATCACCGGTGGCGGTGGCGGGAAGATATGCGTATGGGACGTCCGCAGTCGTAGTGGTCCCACCATCATGAAGTCATTCGAAGCGCACAATTCGCGTGTGCGCGGTTTATGCTCAGACGATTCCTTCACGCTCTACTCCACTGGTGGCGATAGATTGGTGAAGTTTTGGGATCTCGACCATGAAACGTGTAAGCGTGAGTTTATTGCACACGACACAATCGTCGTTGACTGCACTCTTACTCCACGAGGCCTCGCCACCGTCGACATCGACGGGCTGGTGAAAATCTGGGACGAGCGCGCCGCGACGGAATCCGCGCGTTTCCAGCTCCCTCCTGGCGTCCCACTCTCGTGCACCAAGATCGCAGATCAACAACATTGGATTGCCACTACCACTGACTTCGCTCTATACGTCAGCGACGTTCGCACGTTTCGCGAAGTCATCACCTTTCCAAGTCCTCGCGCGCAGACGCGCGTCGTCGCCGACGTCGCCGTCGGCGCAGCCGCCTTCAATCCAGCCGGCACCCGCGCCGTCGTCGCCGACGCCTTCGGGTGCGTCCACGGTCTCTCCACGGCGTTCGTCAGCAACGCTGTTTTGGACGCCGCGCAAAAGATTCATGCACTCGCGTAATCCTATTCGCCGCCTTCAATCTTCATCTTTGAAATTCCAGCTGTCGCCAAGTCCGTTGCTCTGCCCGCCACACCACCGACAGTACGACGCGCGATGGCCCCCGACGCGCGCGCGCGCGACCTCGACAACGGTCGCAAGAAGCTCGAAGAGTTCCGCGCGCGTAAAGCCGCGCGCGCGGCGTCGTTGAAGCGCGACGCTGCGCCGAACGCGCGCGTCCCGCTCGACGATGTCCCGAACGGTGAGCCGAACGATACGTACAGCGCGCGACTGGAAGCGAAACTCGCCGAGTTAGGCAGCGTCGCGGGAAGCGTGCGCGAGGATGCGCCGTTAGATGGCGTCGCGGAGGCGGTGACGAGCCCGGAGAGCGCGAGAGCGCGGCCGCAGGTGATCGATGAAGATTACGGCGCGACGCTCGACGAGGCGGCGGCGAAGGAAAACGCGCGCATCGCGAGTGAACGCGCGCTGTACGATGCGAAGACGGATTATCGCGATGTAAACGATGCGATGGATGCGATCGGGGCGGATAAGATTGCGGGAGACGTCGCGGGCGAGTTGCAGCGGGAGTTGGAGACGCTGCGCGAGGAGTTCGCGGGCGAACGCGAAAGATTGGAGGAGGAGATCGCGAGTTTAGAGCGCGAAGTGACGCGATTGAAGACGGTGGAACCGGAATTGGAGGCTTTGCGAGTGTCGTTAGACACAAAAGAGGCCGCGGCGCGGGCGAGCGCGGAGGAGGTGGCGAAGGTTCGCGACGAACTCGCGGCGAAGGTGGACGAGCTGTCGAGCGCGGCGGCGGAGATCGAAGAGGCACGAGCGGGCATGGAGGAGATGAAGAGCGCGGTAGAGGAGGCGAAGAAGCAGTCGAAAGACAAAGTCAAGAGAGCTATCGCCAAAGGCAAAAGTATCGAGGCTGAGAAGAAGGCGCTCGAGGAGGAGATGACGACATTACGTTCGGCGAGCGAGGAACACGCCAAGTTGACACAAAATCTCGCCGAAGCGGAGTCCAAACTTGCTGCGCTTCAAAACGATCTCAACGCCGCAAACGATAAAGCGATGATGTTTGAGGGCATGGACGACGCACTCGCCGAAGAAAAGATTCGTAACAAGGATCTTCAAGCGCAGCTTGTCATGTTGAAATCTCTCGAAGCGAAAGAAAAACCACTCGAGGTTGAGCTCGCTGCGGCGAAAGAAACCGTGGAAAAGCTCAAAGCTGAAGTTCAAAACGCCCAAAGTGCGCTTGAAAGTGCACAAGCCGACGTTGAAGCCGCGCGCGCGGATGCGGATGCGCAAACCATGCAGTTGAGGGAAGATTTGGCAATTGCTGTCGAATCCTTGCGGAAAGTCGAAGAGAGCGCTGCAGAGGAACAGGCAAAAATTGAAGAGGAGCGCGCGCAATTCGTGTCGCAAATTGACGACATCACGGAGCAATTGGGCGTTTCCGAGCGCGCCGTTTTTGAGAAGGACGCGGAGATTCAGTCACTCGTGGCGAGGATTGAAGACGCGCAGAGTTCATCTAACGATGACGTGGCGCGATTGCAAGCGGCGCTTGAAGCCGCCGAGCAAGAAAAACAAGCCCAGTCGACGGATTTGTTAGAGCGTCTGAACGATGTGTCATCACAATTAGAAGACGCGCACGGGAAGTTCGCCGCATTAAGCGACGAAAACGCGACGCTTGAGAGTGAGATCGCGGCGAAAATCGATGAAATTGCCGCGCTCACGTCTCGCGTTCAGGAAGCGAGCCAATCTTCCAACGATGAAACAAGGGCACTGCGCGCGCAGCTGGAAGAGTTAAGCGCTGAAAATGCCTCTCAAAGCGCAAGCATCGCCAAACTTTCCGATGCAGCGCGCGCGACAAACGAAGAAGCGAACGCGCTAAAGGCAGCGAAGACTGCTGTCGAAGACGCGCTTCGAGCAAAGGATCACGAAATTGCGCGAGCGCAATCTGCGTTCGACGACGCCCGAGGCGCGGCGGCGGCTGAGCTCGTAGATGCGCGCTCGCGCCTCGACGCCGCTGAAACGGAAAAGAGTGTGCAGCACGAACAACTCGTCGAAATCAACGCGCGCATGCAAGCACAGACGGCAGAACTCGCGGCTTTGAATTCCGCCAAGTTGAGTGCGGAGGATACTGTCGCCAAGCGAGACGAAGAAATCGCCAAGCTCACGGAACACATGCGTTCGCTCGAATCATCCGGAGACGTCGTGGGCGAGCTTCAAGCGCGCATCGAACTCCTTACGCAGGAAAAAGAATCGCTCGAGGCCCAAATCGTCGATTCTAAAACGGGATTGCAGGCTTCTCAAGATGAAATCAAGTCCCTGTCGAGCGCCAAGGAGAGAGCCGAAGGCGAGTTGAGTGCAAAGGATGCGCAAATAGCCAAACTGACTGCAAAGGCGAAGAAGACGAAGAAGGCGTCCGATGATTTACTTGCCGCGCTTCGCGCAAAACTCGACGCCGCTGAGCAAGAAAAAGAAAACTCGATCGCGCAGTTGCGAGAAGAAATCAGCGCGGCAAACGTGCGAGTTCAAGCGGTGGAGAAGGAGGCTGCCGACGTCGCGGCGTCTAAATCTGCGCTCGAGAAAGAGTTAGCGGCGAAGTGCGACCATATTAATGAACTCAGCGCGAAGGCCGACGAAGCGCGCGGTGCCGTCGGCGAGGAGTTGTCGCACACGCAAGCTAAGCTCGACGCCATGGAGGAGGAGAAGATCGTAGCCGAAAAACAACTCAAGGAATACGTGGAACGATTACAGGGCGTCGACGCTGAGTTGTCGGCGCTCAAGGATGAGAAGGAAAAGCTCAAAGTTGCGATCACGGAGAAGAATCAAGAGACGTCGCAACTTCGCGAGCACATCAAATCAATGAACGCTGGTTCAAGCGAAGAGTTGTCTCGCGTCAACGAGGCACTCACCGACTTGCGCGTTTCGCACGAATCCGCGATCGCCGAGCGCGAGGCGCTCCTCGTCGCTCGAGCCGACGTTGAAGAGCGTTTGGCGAAAGTTGAGGCCGAGCGCGATAGTCTTGCGCGTGATGTAGCGTCGACGAGCGAAGCCGCGTCGCGCGTCGCCGTGCTTGAAAAGGAAATCGCCGATATCCGAGTCGCAGAGGAGAAGACGCTCGCGGAGACGACTGCGTTGGTTGAGGAAAAGAGCGCGTTGATCGCGCGACTCACCGCCCAAGTAGAAGAGGCAAAGACGAATGGCGCCGCTGGGGCACAAAGCCGAATCGGCGAGTTGAACGCAGCGCTGGGTGAGGCGCAAGGCGAAGTCTCGAGCTTGCGCGCAGAGCTCCGGGCGGCGCAGACGTCGCTCGCGTCAACGCGAGATTTGCAAGAGCGGTTGGTGCGCGCGGAAGCGAACCTCACGACTTCGCAAGAAGTGCAAAATGATTTAAGGTCGAAGCTCGCCGACGCGAACGCCGCGCTGTCGAAGCAGCAGAGCGCCCCGCTACCGTCGACGCCTCCGCCGCCGACTTCGGCGTCGCGACGACTCCCGCGAACGCCGAGCGACAGCTCGCACGCGGTCGACATCGAATCCGGCGACCGCGCGGAATCACCGTCGAAATCCCTTCGCGTTTGGAAGGATTCTCGCGTCACCGGCCGCGTGCCCGCGCGATTCCAACCGATCATGGAATTTTGCGACAACGCCTTCGTTCGCTTCTTCCGCGTCATGCGAACGCAACCCTCGCTTCGCTTCGCCGCCCTATCCTACTGGGCCATCCTCCACGCGTGGCTCTTTTTCCATCTCTTCGTAGCGTTTTAACGTCAACCGTCGCCATTCGAGACCACGACGCGCCCGACGCCTTCGCGTCACTTCGCGCCGCGAATCCAACCGAATCCAACCGAATCCAACCGCCGCGTCCGCCATGACGCTCCGCGCGCCGCGCGCCGTCCCGCGCGCGCCGCCGACGCCGACGCCGACGTCGACGCCGCGTCCCGCGCCGCGCGCGCGCGTCGTCGTCGCGTCGGCGTCGCGCGACGACGACCGCGCCGCCGCCGCGCTCACGCGACGCGCGCTCGCCGCGCTCGCCGCGTCCGCGGCGTGCGCGCGCGTCGACGCGCCGCCGCTCGCGCGCGCGCGAACGAGCGCGGTGCCTCGCTCGACGTCGCCGCTGCTCGGCACGACGCTGCGGCCGTCCCAGGTGGTCAAGGTGAGACGACGACGACGACGACGACGACGAGACGCGGCGACGCGAGACGAAGGCGGAGACTGACCGACGGCGACACAAAACAGGGGTGCTGGCAGCTCTCCGGCGGACACAGCGGCGAACGCGCGAGCGATCGCACGCGAGGCGACGACGCGACGACGGATTTCGCGACGTTCGTCGACCGCGGCGTGACGACGTTCGACACGGGACCGGAGGCGTGCGGCTACGGACCGAGCGAAACGCTGGTGGGAGAGTACCTGAAGACGGCGCACGGGAAAAAACACGGCGATGAGATAATCGTGTGCACGAAACTGTGCTGCGTCGGGCGAGAGCAGACGACGATGACGAAGGCGTGGGTCGAGGAGAACGTGACGCGACCGATGCGACGCATAGGGGTGGGGAAACTCGGGATGGTGCAGCTGTATTGGAACGATTACGATAAGAAAAATTACGTCGACGCGGCGCTGTTTTTGACGGATTTGAAGCGGGCGGGGAAAATCGGCGCGGTTTCGCTGACGAATTTCGACACGAAGCGCGTGAAGGAGATGGTGGACGCGGGCGCGGAGATTTCGACGAATCAGATTCAGTACTCGTTGCTCGATCGACGGCCGGAGAAGGTGATGGTGGACTATTGTCGACAGACGGGCGTCGGGCTGTTGCCGTACGGCGTCGTCGCGGGGGGACTGTTGTCGGATAAATATTTGGACGCGCGCGCGGAGGACGTCGTCACGAATACGTCGTCGCTGCGAAAGTACGCGTCGGTCATCGGGCAAGTCGGTGGATACCAGTGGTATCAAAGTTTGCTCCGAACGCTCCGCGCCGTGGGCGACAAGCACGACGGCGCGAGCATCGCCAACGTGGCGTCGAAGTGGGTCCTGGACTCGCCCGCGGTGCCGGCGATCATCGTCGGCGCGCGAAACGCGAATCACGTCTCCGATCACCTCGCGCTCTTCGACTTTGATTTAGACGCCGATGATCGAGCGGCGATCGCGAGCGTGCTCGCGAAGGGCGCGCAGCCGACCGAAGACGCGTACACGTGGGAGCGCGGAGGTCGATGGTAGAGCTACTAGTGAGGTTGTTGTACAAATTTTGTCGTTTGCTTCGCGACTACCCCTCGGACACGCGAACGACGATTTTCCCAAACACCGCGGGATCGCGCAATAAATCGCACGCGCGTTCGATGTCCTCCAACGCCAAAACCTCGCCGACGGGAACGCGCAGCTTACCACTCTCGACTAAACGCGCGATATCGATCATCGCGTCCGGATCTAAACGCATGACGGCTTGCTCGTACCCGACGTCGCGTTGCCAACGCGTAATCGTCGCCTTCCGCGCGTACTCGCCCACCCCCCTCATCGCGCCGTACACCATCCCTCGCTCGCTCGCGATGTGCTTGCCCAAATCCCCGTGCAGCGTCACGTACCGTCCGACGCCGTACTTCAACAACTCGATCGCGCTCCGCTCCGTCCGCGCCGTCCCCACGCAATCCACCGCCAAATCAAACGGCGCTCGCGCCGCCGTCGCCCGCCGCAACGAAAACCCCTCTCGCTCGTAATCGTGCGCCTCGTCCACCCCGATCACCTCTCGCAGTCTCACCGCGTCGCTCGCGCGCGCCGTCGTCACCACCTCGCACCCCGCGCTCTTCGCCAGCGCGCACGCCGCCGTCCCCACCGCGCCGCCGCCGCCCAGCACGCACACCCGCTCCCCCGCCCTCGCCCGTCCTCGCTCCATCACCGCCCTGTGCGCCGTCAGCGCCGCGAACGGTATCGCGCTCGCCTCCTCGTGCGTCATTCCTCGCGGTTTCTTCGCCACCGCGTGCGCCGGCGTCTTCGCGTACGTCGCCCACGCGCCGCGCCGCGTCGTCGGCGCCGTCGCGCCGTAGCACTCGTCGCCGACCCGCCAGCCTCGCGTCTTCGCGCCGACCGCGCGCACCACGCCCGAGAACTCTCGTCCCGGCGTCCACGCGCGTCGCGCGTTCGGCGCGCCGGCGTAGACGTCGACCGCGTACCCGTCGCGCGCGGCGTTGACGTCGATGTGATTCACCGTCGCGCATCGCACCTCCACGAGCACGTCGCGCGCGCCGATCGCCGGCACCTCGCAGTCGGCGACGACGGCGACGCGGCGCGTCTCGGCGCACGCGCGCGCGGCGCGCATGACGCGCGGGAGCGACGCCATGCGCGTCGCGATGTCGCGACGTCACGCGCGTCGCGAATCCGCGGCACACCGACGCGTCGCGCGCGTTCGCGATGCGCGCGACGACGACGGCGCGCGCGTCGACGTCGCGCGCGACGCCCGCGGCGTCGACGCGCCTCGCGGCGCGCGGATTCGCGACGCGAAAGCGCGGATTCGCGACGCGACGGCCGTCGACGCGGATTCGCGACGCGCGACGACGCGCGGACGCGGACGACGCGCGATCGAGCGCGCGCGACGACGACGACGACGATGACGACGACCGAGGCGCGACCGACGGCGACGACGGGCTGTCGAGCTCGTTCGCGGACGAGGTGGCGAGACGCGGCGGCGCGCGCGCGTCGACGACGCGACCGAATCCGAACCCGTTCGATCGCGACGGCGCGAGCGACGCGCCGAAACCGCCGCGGTTCGCGCCGAATCCGAGCGCGCCGCGACGCGCGGACGAGAGCGATCAGCTCGCGCGGTCGCGCGCGCTGCAGAGCGAGGGGCTGGAGGGATTTCCGGCGCGCGCGACGGAACTGCTCAAGACGGGATTCGCGGTGTTTCTCGGGTTCGGCCCGTTCGTGGCGGCGATATCGGTGGTGTTTTGCGCGACGTATTTTTTGTTCGGGTCGGATTTCATCCACGGCGGTGAAGGGTACGGCGCGCCCGCGTTCGTGCCCGCGGAGGTGTTGCTCGGCGAGCCGACGGTGGATCCCACGGTGCCGTTCGCGTCCGGCGACGCGCGGCGCGCGTCGTGATTCGATTCGATTCGCTGCCTTCGCTTCTTCCTTCGTTCGTTCGTTCGCGTTTAAGTTCGGCGTCGAGCGGGTCGTCGTGATGGCGCGTTCCGTTCGACGCGTCTCGCGGCCGCGCCGAAAAAGGCGGGAAAAATCCAATTGTTAAGATTCACGCGATCCGCATCGCGCGACGCTCGCGACGCGTCCCGAACCGCGCGCGTCGCGCGTCGCGGGCGATCGACTCGAAAAATCATTCATGTTCT
>Ga0206682_10000062_pt1 | contig 99537 bp, 59 predicted proteins | sample M240m12015metaG_FD_155444 | JGI IMG/M metagenome (GOLD analysis project Ga0206682, IMG submission 155444) | Ammonia-oxidizing marine archaeal communities from Monterey Bay, California, United States - M2 40m 12015 | ecosystem: Environmental > Aquatic > Marine > Intertidal zone | place: USA... | reverse complement strand
CAGTTGTTGCTCGAAATCCGCTTGCGATTGCTGCGCGCGTGCTTCAGCGCTGTCAGCATCAGCTTTCATGCGCTTGCGTAAATCCTCGAGCTGCTTCTCGTACTCTTCCTTCATCTGCAGGAAACGAGCGTGTTCAAACGTTGCATCGGACTTTGACTTATTCTTCAATCGCTCCGCCAAGTCATCGAGCTGATTTTTGAAATCAACCTGCGCTTGGTGCTCGCGCGCAGCACTTTCATCTGCGTCTATACGTGCGCGTGTGCGAAGATCTTCGATTTGCTTGTCATAGTCGGATTTCATGCTTTGGGCTCGACTCTTCGCCTTTTCCGCGTCAAGCTTGAGTTGATTCTGGAGGTCGTCCAATTGCGCAACAAGGTTCGCCTTTTCGTCCTGAAGACGCTGCAACTCCGAAGAAGCGGTGGATTTCGTGGAATCCATCGAGGACTGTGCCTCTTGAAGCAAGAGTTCAAGCTCGGCGACGCGTGCGTCGCGCACGCGTACAGTCTCGTCGAGATCTTCGAGCGCCTTCAGCTTCGCTTTCACTTCAAGCATCTGGTCATTGAGCGAGCGAATCGTCTTGTCGGACGTCGCCGCCCAGCTGCGTGCCTCGACGAGCTCGGCGGACGTAAACGATTTTACGAGTGCGACATGACGCTGGTGCAACCTTCGTGCGCGCAAGACGCGGCACATCCAGGACCAGCGCAACGACGTTCGTTGAGACAAAGCACGCGCTTCCGCGTCTACGAGAGCCTTTTCAGCGGCTGCAAGTTGCGAGCGGAGAGCATCACCGTCATTTGAAGCCGCGCTGGTCTTCAATGATAACCCTTCCAACTCGGCCCGCAGCGTCTCAATTGTGCTCGCCAACGTCAACTTTTCTTCGGAGGAAACTTTCAGTAACTCCTTCAGATCGCTAACAGACTTCTGAAGCGCGGTTATATCATCAGCCGCTCGACTGTTTTCACCCTTCGCCGCTTGCAAAGCAATTTTATAACCATTGACATCTTTTTCGAGTTCAATGATTCGCGCGACTCGCTTTGCTTCTTCATCCGCGCTCCATTGTGCTTGGAGAGTTTCAATTTGGCTTCGCGACTCGGCGAGCTCGCGGCGTAAAGTGATGACGTCCCCGGTAGAAGTAGACTTCAACGCCTCCCAATCGTTCTGTGATTCAAGTAACAGAGCCTCGAGTTCGTGAATGCGTTTGTCACGAAGTCCCATAGCACTCGCTTGACGGAACTTGACAACCGCAGAATCCTTCTTGTGAACTTCAGCGAGATCAGCCAGTTGTTGCTCGAAATCCGCTTGCGATTGCTGCGCGCGTGCTTCAGCGCTGTCAGCATCAGCTTTCATGCGCTTGCGTAAATCCTCGAGCTGCTTCTCGTACTCTTCCTTCATCTGCAGGAAACGAGCGTGTTCAAACGTTGCATCGGACTTTGACTTATTCTTCAATCGCTCCGCCAAGTCATCGAGCTGATTTTTGAAATCAACCTGCGCTTGGTGCTCGCGCGCAGCACTTTCATCTGCGTCTATACGTGCGCGTGTGCGAAGATCTTCGATTTGCTTGTCATAGTCGGATTTCATGCTTTGGGCTCGACTCTTCGCCTTTTCCGCGTCAAGCTTGAGTTGATTCTGGAGGTCGTCCAATTGCGCAACAAGGTTCGCCTTTTCGTCCTGAAGACGCTGCAACTCCGAAGAAGCGGTGGATTTCGTGGAATCCATCGAGGACTGTGCCTCTTGAAGCAAGAGTTCAAGCTCGGCGACGCGTGCGTCGCGCACGCGTACAGTCTCGTCGAGATCTTCGAGCGCCTTCAGCTTCGCTTTCACTTCAAGCATCTGGTCATTGAGCGAGCGAATCGTCTTGTCGGACGTCGCCGCCCAGCTGCGTGCCTCGACGAGCTCGGCGGACGTAAACGATTTTACGAGTGCGACATGACGCTGGTGCAACCTTCGTGCGCGCAAGACGCGGCACATCCAGGACCAATGCAAAGCTGCGCGCTCTGACTTGGCTTGCACGAGCGCCTTTGCGCGCGTCGTGTTGGATTCGTCGAGCTGCTCGCGAAGAATTCTGAGCTCGCCGTGCAAGCGCGAGACTTGACCGGAGGATGAGCTCCTCGTTGACTCAAGTGAAGTCTCATATTCACTTATAGCGGTCTCCAGACGCTGGCGTTCGAGCTCAAGTTCATTGATACGGGCTTCCTTCTCCTCAATTTCATCCTTGTGCGTGTGACGCGCAGCAGTGAGAAGTTTTTCGTGCTCGTCGATGGAAGCTTCGAGGCGCTTGACGAGCGCTTCCAATTCAGTAATACGGCGCTGATCGACGTCCTTCTTCTTCAACGATTCAAATTTCGCGCGCAATTTTTCAACCTCGGACTTGTTCTTTTCATCCGTCTTTCGAGCTGACCTATTGGCATTGTCGAGTTTTTTCTCGAGATCACGTATCGTTTCTCGCAAGGCATCCGCTTCTCTTCTGGAAACCTTCACAGCTTCGTCATACCGCTTTTTCGAATCCTTGTCCAGCGTGTCGAGATCCCTGTTCAGTTGCTTCGCGAGTTTACCACTCTCGGAGAGTTTCTCCTCCAAATCTTCGACTTTCATCCGCGCTTGCGACTCATCCGAAGCCATCTTACCCTTTAACGTAGTGATTTCGTCTTGATGCGCTTCTTCCTTCTTCGCGGCGTCGTCAGCGCGTTGCTTCAGTTTGGCGTTGGATTCATTCAACGACGTAATCGTGCGCTGAGTGAACTCTACGTAGAGTTTATGATCAGCTCTCATGCCACGAGTGAAGTCCTTTGAGGTATCGAAGAACCTGTCATGACGATCTCGCTGTTTGACATTCGTAAGGAGTAGTCTCCATCTTGCCGCCGCGAGCTTCGCGGATGATGTCTCCTGGAGCCCGGCATAAAGTGAACTCGTTTCGTCGAGGCGGTTACGGAGCGTCGCGCACTCCGATCTCAATCGCGACTCTTCTGAGGAGAGTCGCGCTTTTGTTGATTCCGCGCTCGACTGGAGTTCTTTCATGCCATCCTCCAAGGAGGCGATGAGCTGTTGAAGCTCCTCAATTCGAGCTTCCGACGCCTTCTTTATCCCCAGATTCTTTGCGACTTCATTTTCGAGTTGCTTCTTAAGATTACGAATTTCGTCGTTCAGAGAGTTGATCGTTCGCTCGCTTTGCTTTTCAATTGAGGCCCGATTCTTTTCCGCTTCTTCAAACTGCTTCTTCATGACGTTCAAATTGTCATCGCGTCGCTTTCGCAACATCTTGAGCTCTTCGTCAACCTTTGATTTGCTCTTTTTACTTCCTTCCAGGTCATTCTTTAGCGCCGCAACCGTGTCACCGAGCGAACGAACCGTCTTTGTCGATGCCTCCGCGTGAAGACGGTATTCAGTCCTCATCGACTTGACAAAGTCGCGCGCTGTGTGCGTAAATCGGATGCCACGATTTCTTAGACGAAGCTCGTTGGCCAACATCGACCAGCGAATACGGACACGATCCCTCTTCGAGGCTACGTGAGCTTCCGCTTCCGCTTTCCACGCGTCTCGGATGTCTTTGATTTCCTGCTCGAGGGAGCGAGAATATGCCGTCTTCGTTTCGTGTAACGAGTTCTGATAACTTTCGACCATACCTTCGAGCACCCCAATGCGCTCGTCGCGCGCCTTCATAGCGCCGTCGGTCTGGAACATTTCGCCTTGCATCTGTTCGATTTGCGTCTCAAATTGCTTGGATTGCTTATGCATTTCCTTCAGGTCCGTCTTCGACTTTGCTATAGTACCTTCGAGCGACTTGTTCTTGCTTACCATATCAGCGAGCTCCTTCTTTAGCGCTGCTATTGTGTCACCAAGCGAGCGAACTGTTTTTGTCGTGCCCTCGGCGTGAAGCCGATATTCAGTCTTCATTGACTTGGCAAAGTCCTTTGAAGTATTCAGGAATCGAAGGTGTCGCTTACGCGTGCGAAGGAGCGAGCACAATGCAGTCCAGCGGCTCGTCGCGAGTTCACTCTGCAAGACATCGATACGCTCTCGCAAAGTTGAAATTTCGCCTTCAAGTTCACGGGAATACCGCGTTTTTGTTTCGTGCAGAGATTCCTGATACTCACTCACCATCTTTTCAAGCGCTTGAATACGATTATCGCGGGCGGCCAACGCAAGTTCATTATTGAATTTGAATGCGTCACTCTCACGGACTTCGTTCTTCAATGCTGCCGCAAACTGTTTCGAATTCTGGAAGAATCGATTATGCCGAGCCTTGAATCTAAGGAAGCGCGCAAAGTGAGACCAACGAAGCGTGGCCAGCTTCGATCGATGCTCGCTGTCGCCTTCTGCAAGACGCTTTTCTAACTCGACAACACTTTCCGCCAGCGATTCTTTACTTGCCATCATATCGCTGAGGTCCTTTTCAAGCCTTTTGATCGTCTTGTCAAGGGACCGTATCGTTGCCGTCGCCGCGGCAGCGTGCTGCCTATATTCCTCCTTCATGGATCTGGAGAAGTCCTTTGAAACAGCGTAAAATCTGGCGTGCTTTTGAATGATTCGTGATTTGCTATACATCGCGGCCCATCGCAATCTTGCCCGTTCACTCCTTCCGTTCGCGATCGCTGAAGCGTGCGCAGCCTGTTCCGAGGTCAGCCTGCTTTGAAGGCGTGCAACTTCGCCCTCGAGGTCGCGGGAATACCTCGTCTTTGTTTCGTGCAATGAGGATTGATACTCCTGCAACATTCCTTCGAGGGTCACAATGCGCTTGTCTCGAACATCCAAGCATTCCGCGTGATCTCCCCTGAGCTTCGCAATAATCGCTCGCAGTTCATCATTGCGCTTCGTGAGTTCGGCGTTTGTTGCTTCGGCTTTGTCTTGCAGAGACAAATATCTTCTGTTGATCGATTCTGTACCTTTCACGGCTGAATCCAGTGAACTACGCAACGTGTCGTTCGCTTGAGCCATGTCTCGCTCTCTGGTCGCCGAGAATTCTGCATTGACGTTGTACTGATGCTTGAGAACGCTCAATTCGTCAGCAAGTGCCAGTAATTCAGACTTAGCACTGTCGCGCGATGCCGTCATGTTAAGCAAATCATTCTGCAAAAATTCAACCTTTTGCTGCCATTCCTTGACGTTCGCTGCGTGACTTCCGCGAAGTTGTCTATCCCTGGCGTCGCTCTCACTCGTCTTAAAATCAAGCTGAAGTCTGAGTTCGGCGATTTGAGCCTGAAGCTGCTGCGCGCTCACATCAGCGGCGCGCGTCTCCACTGGCCGCATCGATTCGACATGTTGAATCTTGATGTGCTTCTCTTCAAGAATCTGGCAGCGCTGCGTAACCTCACGAATCGATTTGGTAACTGAGACCTTGTGCTGCTCGGCCATCAAAGTCGACTTGGTGGATTCGGATACCGCAACTTCAAGCTGCTTGCTCTTAATATCGAGCCTGCTCAGATCCACGGATTGCGTGTTGATGATGTTGTAGGCTTCACGCAGCTTAGCGGCCTCGTTCTGCTTCACCAATGTGAATTCCTTGTCCTTTTCGCGCAGAAGTCGTCTGTACTTGGCGACATCTTCTTCATTCTTCGCACGCAACTGCTTACACTGCTTCTCAAGCTGAGCCATTTTCAATTGATCCGCCTCGCTCATCGACGGCACCGCGGCTGTCTCGCCATCGGTTGCACGTACCGGATATTTTTTGGCAATTTCGTTCTCAAGCGCTTGAACTCGTCGCTGATCCTTCTCACGAAGCTCGCAGACAGTCTTCAATTCAGTCTCTGTGTTAGTGAGCTTTACGAGTAGAGCGTCGTACGCGTTCTTGAGGCTTGTTCCGCGAATGGACGCGCGCCATTTTGCAACACCGAGCGCGGCGCGACGGTCGGATAACTCGGCTGTTCTCGACTCGAGTTCGCGTTCAATGCCCGTGATTTGATCGCTAAGACTATCGATCTTCTCGTCTCGGCTACGAAGGTCACGAATGTACGACGCGTGATCCGTTTTCAATTCGAGGATTTCTGCATCTTTACTCTTTAGTGACGATTCGAGCAACCCCAAAGAGTCCGCAGCGGCTTGCTTCTGACTCTCCATCGACGCTTGTGCGGATTTGAATGCCTCAGTGCTGGAGTGTTTCAACTCTTGGAGCGCAGCCTCACCGTCGGAGATCTGCTGTCGCAGTTGCGCAATGATAGTATTCGACTTGATGACGTGCGCGCTGTGCGCCTGTTGAGCCGCCGAGTGATCAGCGTCGAGTTTCTCCGACGCATCTCGAAGAGTCGCGATTTCCTTACGTAACTCATCGATCAACGCGGCGTTTCGCTCGTTGTCGCGGCTTTGTAACTCCTCTTTTGACTTGAGCTGCACTTGAGACTCAACTTCATCCTTCCGTAACTTTTCTATGGTGTCCAAATACTCAAGCATGCGCGTCTTGAGCGCAAAGTTTTGCATTCGCGAAGTTAAGTGCGCGAACGTCAATCCGGTTCTCCGCTCGATCAACGTTCGTTCAACGTCCGGCACACCCTGATTGGAATTGTAGTGAAGTGTGTGACGGTCGCTTGTCATCAAGTCACGGATTTTCGCACGGCAAACTTGAAGTTCTTCCTCTATCAAATGCTTGCGGCCTCGGACACTTTCTTCGCGCGATTCCGCTTTGGACAAGAGACGCATCAGTCGCGAAATCTCGGCGCGTAGATTCGTCCGATCCGTGTCAAACTTAGTGCGATCTCGCTTGCGCGACTTTTCACTCTGCGTGATCTTCGTGCGAATAATGGTCGTCTCGCGTACGTGCGACTCAATGCTCTCCTTCAACTTGCGCTCAATCACCGTCGTCGTGCTCTGCGACTGCTCCAACTCCTTCGTTAGAAGCTTGATTTCTGAGGTGAGCTTCTTCGAAGTGGTTTGAAGTTCTTTCGTCGCGCTGTCGCGCTCGCCCGTCACAGCGTTGATCCGCACTCTTAAAGCATTGAGTTCATCCTTCAGGCGATCGACTTCTTCGGACTTGCCATCGAGGCTCTTCTTGAGAGCAGCGTTTTCGATTTCAAGTTTGTGTTTGTCATCTTCCAACTTCGCGAAGGCCTCGTTGGTTGATATAGAGATGTTAATCGACGACTTGATGTCATACGAGCTCTTTAACTCGATTTCAAGCTTCGAAATGCGCTCCTGCGCGTTCGCGTTGATTTTCTCGAGCTCGATGATGTCCTTCTTCAACTTGGCGTTCAAGTCGTCGAGTTGATCGCGCTTGCGGCGTTCGTCGAGCGCATTTTGCTTAGTCACTCGATTCGCGGCCTCAATAGCAGCCTCGAGAGAGCGCTTTGCCTTTACTCGATCCTTCTCCGCGTTTGCAGTCAGTTCTTGAATCTTCTTTTCCATATGTGCCTTGAGGTCGTTCAACTCTTGCTCGAGCGCGGCCTTCGCCGAACGCTCCTCGCCGAGCCAGCGCGTGTGCTCCTCGAGCGCGGCTTCTGCGGTCGCGCGTCGCTTGTGACAGTCGCCACAATCATTGCGCTCTGCACGAAGCGCTTCTTCTGCACGTAACGCTCGAACGCGCCAACCATCATCGACAGTCTTGACTCCGCCGTCTGTGCCTCGCCATGCTTCGAGCAGGGCAAGCGGTTCAACACGAAAACTCACCCCCATGGGGTTATCGACGCGTTTAATGAGCGGACTCGTGCTCAACTCGGGTTCATCGTGCACGTCAGACCCATTCGTTAACCCATCCAACAGTCGAGAGATGGCGCTTGCGGAATCTTCTTTTGCCGGCGGCGGCGGCGGCGGCGGCGGCGGCGGCGGCGCTGCCTTGGGCTTGGGCTTCTCTCTCTTCGGCCTTGGCGACGGCGAGCGCCTCTCTCTCGCCTCGCGCGGCCGATTTATGAAATCATCCCGACTTTGTCTGGTATCGACCCCCAAAAGCATCCCTTTGAAGAAATTCACTGATTTCCCGTTCGCCTCCCCGTTCTTGGCCCCCGTCCTCGTCTTACCGTCCGTCGGCGGAAGTTCGCACCCTTCGCCGCCGAATCGGCACTCTGCGCGCGCGCGAGCGATCATCGCACCATCGTCAATCATCGTCAATCGCGGTCATCGCGCGCGTTCCGATTCGCGCGCGTTCGCCTCGCCTTCGCTCGCCTCGCCTCGCCTCGCCCGCCGCGTTCAACCGCACGTACTCGCCAACCATTCAAATTTATCGCTCCGCATCGACGCCAACGTCTCATCCGACCCCTTCGTCGTCCTCGCCCAATCCTCGCGTCCGATCGGCGTCGTCGGTCGCGCGCTCATCGCGCCTCGATCGCCTCCGCGCCGGTCTCACGCGCGCGAACGCGACGCGATTCGAACGTTCGTTGATTCGCAATCGCAATCGCGATTCGTTCCGTGGGACGACCGTCCGCGCGGTCTCGTTCGCGTCGTTCGCGTTCGCTCGCGGTGCGCGCGCGCGTGCGTTCGCTCGCGCTCGCGCTCGCGCTCGCGCTCGCGTCGACGGCGCCGAACACTGCCGCGCGCGCGCCTTCGGAATTGAATTCCCGAATCGAGGCCGACGCGTCATCCTCGCTCTCGACGAGTCACGACCCGTCGCGAGTGGATTTCTCATAATGCACACACGGACCGTCGCCGCCGCGGCGCCGCGCGAAGGGTCGGTCGCGCGAGTGCGCGGCGCGGACCTCGCGCGCGCGTCGAGCGACGCGTTCGCGCGCGCGCGGATCGACGCGCGCGAGCGCCCGAAGCGTCCGCGCGGACGCGCGACGGCGTCGACGCGAAAAAGCGGCGACGCGCGGTGGAATCGCGACGAAAGGACGCCGAACGGACGGACGCGGAGAATCGAACGAGCGACGGCGTGACGCGCGAGCGGACGCGCGCGCGCGCGAGCGGACGCGCGTCGGACGCGAGCGTCGAAGACGATGAGTCGGCAGAGAGAGTCGAAGGAGGAAGTCGCGCGACGAGCGTTGGCGGAGTTTAGTTCGCAGATCGAAGAGGTTACGCGGAGCTCGGGGGACGCGACGACGAGGGCGCGGGTGGAGCGACATCTGACGCGATTGCCGAGGCAGTACTCGCTGGACGTGAACTATCTTGAGGATATTCTCGCGCACGCGGATATTCTGGATAAGGCGGCGACGGATGATCGCGAAGGGACGGGAGGGCGGAGGTCGGGGGTATGGTGCACGTGTCGCGAGGTCGACGTGTCGAGAAAGAATGCAGAGGTCGTCGACGCCATGGATGCCGACGATTCGACGTCGATGGATCATAACTCGCGCGGCGTGGATATTCTACGTCATGGAAGTGGGTACGGGGGATCACACAGCGGGTCGACGAGACCCAATTTGCGCGCGCCGACGTTTGGTTCGAGCTTGACGTTGACGATGCTCGGCAGTACGGCGGATCCTCGACAGGTGGGGATGTACGAGATCGCGGTGAGCGCGGGGAACAAACCACGTTTACTCTCGCGCGTGTCCGCCGTTTTATTCGACGTTGGGTTGAACATTGCCGAAGCGCACGTTTTTTGCACCGACGATGGTTACGCGTTGGATATTTTCATAGTCACGGGTTGGCGACAAGGAGACGCGGCCTCGGTGCAATCAGCCGTACAGACAGCATTAGATGCCGCGGACTTTAGCGATTTACCGGCATCTTCGAAAGGAACGAACGCGATCACCTCCAGTCAAGGATCTGAGGGCAGGATGTCGAACCCCTCTGGCGATAGGTCAAACTCAGATTCCATCTCCATAGACGGCGGCGAATGGGAACTCACTGAAAAACAGCTCGTGTTTAACGAAAAGATCGCTAGTGGAGCGTTTGGGCTTTTGTATAGGGGGAGCTACTGCGGCCAAGAGGTGGCCATCAAAGTCCTGAAGAGCAACGCCGCGGAGGGCTCGGGGGCCGAGACGTTGCGCGAATTCGCGCAAGAGCTCAACATTTTGCGACGTGTTCATCACAAGAACATCATACAGCTCATCGGAGCGTTGACAAAGCAAAAAACGATGTGTCTAGTCACCGAATTCATGCACGGTGGGAACCTTCTGCAGTACGTGCAAGAGCACGCGCTCAAGCTTCCCGAGCTCATTCGGTATTCTCTAGGAGTCGCCATGGGTTTGGATTACTTGCACAAGATTAACATCATCCATCGCGACATCAAGACGGCGAACTTACTTTTGGATGAAAATAACGCGGTGAAGATCGCAGACTTTGGCGTCGCGCGCATCCAGCCCACGGATGGGTCAACCATGACGGCGGAAACCGGCACTTACCGATGGATGGCGCCCGAAGTCATCGCGCATCAATTCTATAACGAGAAAGCTGACGTGTACTCGTACGGTATCATGGTTTGGGAGCTCGTGAGTGGCGGCGAAGTACCTTATCCCGGCTACACCCCCTTACAAGCCGCTGTCGGCGTCGTGCAGCGCGGGTTGCGACCGACGATTGCTCCGTCGTGCCACGCCGTCATCGCGCAAGTGATGCAGTACTGCTGGCTCGTCGACCCCAACGCCCGCCCTGGTTTCGAGCAAATCATCTCGTTGCTAAAGCACGTCGACGTTCCGCGCGAACAAGAGGGCAAGCACGGGTTTTTCGATCGTTTGAGATCGGTGAGCTTCAAGTCAAAGAAAAAGGAAGCACAAACGCGCAGCGGTTGACGAACGCCGCGACGACGCCCGTGCGTCGTAGTCTTAGCTACACGAATTACGCGATGTATGACCGCGTGTCTGTTATTCAAAGCGAGTCACTCGTCGCTTTCTCGAACAACCACTCCGTCCCGCGTCCCTCGTGCCGCACACCGCCGCTCGCGCTCGCGCGAGCGCGGTTTCGATGTCCGATCATGGCTCTCGCCCTCCTCGCCCAGGCAGCACGCTTCTCTTCAGAATCATGAACCCCGAACTGTTCTACACCGTCCCCAAGCCCGTTCTCGCCGTCGGCGCCGCCGTCGTCGCCGTCGCGTGCGCCAACACCGCCCGTCTCGTCCTCACCGCCGACCGACCCGAGCGCGACGCCGCGCGCGCGCGCGAAAACTTCGTCGACGACGACGACGGCGACGACGCGCAGCCGTAGCCGTAGCCTTAGCCGTAGAATCCCAGCCCGCGTTCGTCCCAGCCGCGCCGCGCCGCGACCGCGACGCGTCGCGGTCGCGCGTCCAACACTATTAGTGTTACACTAAACGGTAACGCTCGACCGATCGAGCGACGCGACACAGCGCGACACAGCGCGACGCGCGCGCGACCGGACGCGCGCGGTCGTCATGGACGTCTCGGTGTTCGCGACGATCGACGCGCGATCGGGCGACGGCGGCGACGCGGGCGCGGCGACGCGCGCGCTGGCCGTCGTCGATGACCGCGCGGATGCGACGGACGCGCGACGCGCGCGCGGCGCGGCGATGACGCGCGGTGGCGCGCTGTGGAGCATGACGCAGGTGTACGCGATGTTGCTCGTCGTCGTCGTCGGGTATAACGCGACGGCGAGCGCGTTTCGGGGACGGCGATTGGATCTGAGCCCGGAGGGGATGATGTTGGCGGGCGGCGTCGACCCGGCGACGGTGGCGAGGTATAACGCGACGCACGGCGCGGCCTTTGGGTACGGAGCGAACGCACAGAGAACGAGCGCAGTCGCGACGCGGTGGCGACACGTGACGCGGTACGCGATTCGAGGTTCGTTCAACGCGGCCGCGGGGGCGGCGGTCGGCGCCGTCTCGCAAAGCGCGCGTTTGGCGCGAGGAAGCGTGCGATTACTCGTGCCCGCGCTCGAACGCCTGGGGCTTGGCGCGATCGTGGACGCGGTGGCCATTGTGAGCTCGACGGCGACGTCGTCGGTGAGGAATATGGTGTGGTTGGTGATGTTCGCGTCGACGCCCGTCGTCGATTTCACGCTTTTGCCGCTGTACGATTTCGTCCTCGACGGTCTCGAGCCGTTGTATCAGACATTCTTCACGGGTACGATGGATTTCTTCGAGGACATGACGTTTAACCTGGAGCAAAATCTTGCGACGGTGCTCGACGCGCGTTTGCTTTCGGTGATCAGGCGACCGATGCGAATATTCTTGAACCCGTTCAAGTGGCCGAGGGGACTGTATGACGCCTTTATTCGTCCCGCGTACGAGTTTTGCGCCTACCCCGAGCTCTTCGACGCGCTAGACGAGCCCGTGCGGCCCATCGTGAAGCGTACGTACGGTGATAGATGTCGAGCCAGCGCGTGGGGGGATTGGACCAAGTGCAGCATGCAATGCGGTAGCGGTTTCAGAGTGCGCGTAAATCACTGCGGCAAAAAGCAGTACGAGCGATGCGTCGGCGCGGGCGTCGTCGGCTGCGACGGCGTGTGCGATAGCGGCTTGCGAACCGACTGCAACGGCATGTGCGGTGGCAAAGCACTTCTCGACAAATGTGCGGTTTGCGGCGGTAACAACGCCGCCATCGGCTGCGATGGCAAGTGCTTCAGCGGTATGCGAGAAGATACAGTCGGTAACTGTTGCCACGCGGCGACAATCACCGCGAGCGGCATGTGCGGAGAAGGCGACAACTTACCCGCGCATCTTAAGGCGGCAGCGGCGGCGGCTCGCGCGAAGGCGACGTCCGCGAAGAAGAATGTCTCCCTAGTGCGGCGGTTCATCAACTTCGTGAAAGCGACGCTGCGTTTTGCGTTGAAGGCGGTCCTCGCCGTCCTTCGCGTCGTCGCCTTCGCCATTCGATTTGTTTCGGCGACGGTGACTTTTACGCTGCACACTCTATTTTCTTCGGCCAGTCTGAAATTGGTCGGAACGCTCACTGCGTGTTACATGGCGATTGGGGTAGTCGATAAGAAGGCTCAAAAGAACGTTGGGCAGTTTATTCGCGAAGTTGTCCCTTTCATGGATGAAGACGCAAAGGACGAGAGTCGAGTCGTCGGCGCATTCTCGAAAGCCCAAGCGGCGAAGACGCCCAAGGAAAAGATTGAAGTCTTCGTCAAGGACCTCATTGAGAGCTTTAAGCGCGCGGGCGACGTTCCTGGTTCGATCGCGCACTATCTATCTTGGCTATGCAAGCGCTTGTACGGCGTAATCGTCGTTGTATCGCCTTTTATTCTGCAATTTCTTCGAGATGCGTCTTACGAAAACGTCGTGAGCGCACGGGCGCAGATGGCCAAAAAACATGAAGAGGCCGAAAACATTAAACGACAAAACGAAGAGCTTGCGAGGCGAATCGAGCAAGAGGTGCGCGCTGATGAGGAGCGCGAGAGACTCATGAGCGAAGCGGCAAAGGTGCGAGAAGAAGCCGCCAAAGCTGAACGTGAAGCGGCGGAGCGAGAGCAAGCGCGTCAAGAAGAAATGGCTCGCCTCACGGAAGCAGAGGCTCAAGCAAAGACGCAATTGGAAGAAGAACGAAAGAGAGCCACCAATATACTAGAACAAGAACGTGCTCAAGCGAAAGCTCGCCTCGCGGCGGAAGAGGCTCGTTTGAAGGAAGAAGCTGAACGGATCAAGCGAGAAGCGGCCCTGAAACAAGCAGAGCTGGAGCGTGAACGACAAGCGGAGCGAGAGCGCCTGGTGCGTGAAGAAGCCGAACTCAAGGAGCGTCTCGCTGAAGAGGAAGCGAAAGCGAAATCACATAGATTTGATGAGGAGGAGGCACTCAAAGTGCGCCTTGCGGAGTTGGAGGAGCGAATGAAGGAGCGCAGTGACGTCATAAAGAGGCTCGAAGCGGCGGATGTCGAAGTCAAGAAAGCCGAAGTCAGTCAGATGACGAATAGGGCTACTTCAGCTGCAGTACGTTTGGAGACGGCCGAGAACGAATTAGACAGCATGGCCAAACGCATAATCACGTTTGAGAAGGCGAACATGGGTAAAAAGTACGCACTCCAAAGCAAGCGCGCCATGGCAGACGCCAAGGAATACTGCGGGCTGCTTTCTGACTTTTTTGTGAGGAACGACGAACACCTTAAAGCGGAAGAAGAACTATCGATAATCACGAAATACCGAGACTTATCGAACGACGCGCCGGCTGCCCTCGTGGCCCGCTTAGAGGACGTCTCCGAGGTTCCCATCGCGATTTCGAAGCGGTTCAACTTTTTGCTCAAATACCGTGCTCGACGCAACGCCATCATCGTCTTGTCGAAACTTTCGGCGAGGCATCCTGAGGATGCGGTCAGACGCAAGTGCTTCGCCGCGTTGAACAAAATCACGCGGTCGTCGACGTTTGGTCTTATCGTCTCGGCGCGTTGTGCAGCGCTTCCAAACGCTCTAATGGCGATGGTGGAATGGGCGAGCTTGGGCGAAGAACGTATAACGGAGGACAACGCGCCGTGGGAGGCTATGGAACTTGTTCATAACCTCGTCTCCAGTCGACGCATGAAGCGCTCGGAAGTTCTTAGGCGCCATCTCGCCGGTGGGCTCTTCGGTCGCTGCATCTTGGCCGTGGTTAAACTCGTTCCACACATTCCCAGTTTTCAAGGAATGATCTTGGGAACGCTTTGGCAGCTCATGCGTGCCTCTGGTTACGATGCGACGCTGCAAAACGCCCTCGTCGCTGACGGCATCATCCGCCACATCCTGGACTGCAAATCGTACGCCAAACAAAACAGTGAAGTCGCGCGCGTCTTCTGCGGCTGCGCTCTCGCGCTCGCCATGAACAACGAGCCGGTGCAAAAGCAAATGTTTGACAAAAAGTGGCCCGCGCGCATCGTCAAAATTTTAAGCCTTCACCAGGCGATCGATTACAAAGGCGAGTTCACCACGCTCAACGACTGGCTGTCGTCGAATGCGTAGGCACGCATAGCATCGCGCGACGCGTCATCTCATGTAAATTAATCACGAAATCGTGCCCCTGACGAGCTCGACGACTAGCTCGCGCGAGCGCTCCCGCGCGGCGCGCCACTGAACCGTACTTCCACGCGCGCGGCGCCGTCCACCCGTCGCCGTCGCGAAGTCTCGAGTCGCGTGTTACATGCCACTCGAGCGCGGCGACGTCGGCGACGCGATGGTGCGCGCGCCCGCGGTGCCGGCGTCGTCCTCGCCCCGCGCCGACGCTTCGGCTTCGTCATCTTTCGTTGACGTTCGTGAGGACGTCTCGCGAGACGATACCGATGCCGTTCGCGCGCCGAGCTCGCCCGCGCGTAGCGGGAGTAAATTGTGGGGCATCGCTCGCGCGCGGGTTCGAGACGACGCGGATGTCGCGAGAGGACGCGTCCGGGACGCGCTGCGGGACGGCGAGGACGCCGCCGCGGCGAACAAACCCGCGCGACGAGGACGTCGACGGATGAGCACGGAGTATGAAAATTATTTGCGACCGATCTTAGATAGAATGCCGGTGAAGCCAGAGCGCGTGAGTGCGGTGAATGGGCCGTTGATGAACGTCACGAGGATTGACGACAAGACGCTCGACGTAAAGATGACGACGTCGTTTCGAGCGCACTTTGGAGAATCGTTACCGAGTATTGGTCGACGCTCGTTGGCGCTTCCAGAGAGCGAAGGCGATGGGCAGAAAATCGTTGCGATCGGAAACAGCGGATGGACCGATCAAAACGCGGGCGGTGTGCAGATTTCGGAGTTGGACTCGGGAGACTTCGTGCCGGGACGCGGGGGGCGGTATTCGGTCATGACGCCGGAGGATAGCTGGGGTGCGACCGAGCTTCGCGCGCCTTCACCCGCTATTGGATGGTACGATGATAATGAAACAACGAGTGATTCGCTTCAAACGGAGTTTCTGATCGACCCCGAGGACGTGCGATTGCAGGAGCGCATCGCCGTCGGCGGTTTTGCCGAGGTGTTCAGAGGCACGTGGCAAGGGACCGTGGTTGCCGTGAAGCAGCTTTTAGAGCGCTCGAGCGAGGTAAAGACGACGTTAGAAAGGGAGGTTGAGGTGTTGGCTAAGTTACGTCACCCAAACTTATTGCTGTTCATGGGATATTGCGTCGAGCCGCCGTTGATTTGCACGGAGTTTATGCGACGTGGATCGTTGCACACAATTTTAAAGTCAGGAAACGTGTTAGAACCGGCGAGGAACCATGCGGTCGCCATCGCAGTCGCGCGTGGGATGTCGTACTTGCATTCGCGATCTCCACCAATACTACATTTGGATCTGAAGAGTCCGAATATTTTGGTGGACGAGAAGTGGCGCGTGAAAATCGCTGACTTTGGCCTCGCGCGCATGCGCCAAACGACACAAGTCAGCGCGAAGAGCGAGTTTCACGGCACGCCAGAGTGGATGGCCCCAGAGATGCTGCGTGCTGAAGACTTCGACGAACGTGCGGACTCGTACTCGTTCGGCGTCGTTTTGTGGGAACTTCTCACGGCGCGAAAACCGTGGATGGATTTACACCCGATGCAAATCGTCGCCGTCGTCGGTTACTCCGAACGCAAGCTCGAACTTCCACCCGAGGGCGTACCCGCCGCCGATCACGACTTCACCATCCTCCTCTCTGATCTCTTCCGCGCGTGTGCTCAAAAAGATCCGACAAATCGTCCGCTCTTCCCCGCCATTCTCGACGCTTTGGAAACCGCTCGCAAGCGCGTCGCCGCCGACGGCGCGAGCGCCGCCGCCGCCGCCGCTCCCAACCCGTCCGAGCGTTTGGGCGTCCAATTAGAAATCTTAGACCTAGCCAAAGACCGCGCGAGCGGCTGACCGCGCGATCGTGTCAGAACAAAAGTTCCTTCCTCGTCGTTCCCGCGCGCCGCCTCGCAAAAGTTCTGAAGCACCTCTGGAAAAGTGAACGTTTTCGATGACGCGCATTCTCGTCATCGCGCGTCGCACGCGAGCGCGCGCGCGCGCCGTCGGCATGTCGGGAAACGAGCGCACGAGAGATGAATCAACGTTCCTCGCCGGTGCGCGCGACGAACGCGACGAACGCGACGCGTCGAGCGATGAATTCGCGCGCAATTAAACGTGTGACGACGACGACTGACGACGACGGAAACGACGCGGAAACGACAGACACGACGCCCGTGTACGCGACGTTCGCGGAAGACGTGACCGGGTTCTTCGGAAAGTGGAACTTGCAGCCGAACGCGCCGCGGTCGAAACGACTCGGGTCGCCCGCGCGCGACGGCGGCCGCGGCGGCTCGGGACGCGCGGTCGGGACGTCTTCGCCGCCGCCGCGCGAACCGAAGTGGACGGACGAAACGGATGAGGACGATGAATATTTATTTAGTGATTACGACGCGGTGACGCCGGCGGCGAAACGGCGAGTGGTGTCGTTCGAGAGGGTGAGGAGCGTGCCGGGGGCGCGCGCGGCGCGCGGCGCGGGGAACGCGGCCAAGTTGGCGGCGAAAAGTTTTAAGCGGTTCACGAGTCGGGCGGCGCGAGGCATGGTCGGGGTTCTGAGCGATCGCTCGAGCGTGTTCGACTTTAAGATGTTTAAGCTCTTCACGTTCGTGTTGAACGTGACGCTGAGCACGTTTGAGATCCCAAGGCAGTTGATTTTGATTCCTCTCATCGTGGGCAGTCGATTGGCAATGGTGCCGGAGTGGCTGCTGAGCGCGTTCGAGTATGATTCGTGGGAGATGCCGAGAGCGAAAAAGAAACGCCCCAAGTTAAGCACCGATTTTAAGTTCCCGACGCTTCGTTGGAATGCTTTGAAGACGTGGGAGAACGCGATGCAAGCGGGGAGAGAGAGTTTACGCCGCGTCGAGTCGCAAGTGCGCACCGAGCCGGGCGAGACGCCGGAGATGAGAGCGGTGATTGATAAACTTATCGAGGAAGGTTTGGCGTACGACAAGGCGTGCGATAGCCAGAAGTCGCAGGCTGCGTTTGAGCGCGCGCTCGAGCTAAGACCGAAAGATCCGGTCGTGATGATTTCTTTGAGTAAGGAACTCAGCGACCGCGTCTTTGATCACGAAATTTTCCACAACAAGCCGCAGGCGAGACAGCTTGCGTCGAGAGCCGCTGATTTAGCATCGGAGGCGATCGAACTCGCACCTGAGAACGCACAGTGCTACATCGCGCTGGCCGTGGCGAACGCGCGGTTGAGCATGTTCAGCGACGCGCGGCAAAAGGTGGAACTCACGCACTCGATTAAAGGAAATTTAATGAAGGCGTTGGAAATCGAGCCCGAGAGCGATTACGCCTATCACGTGCTGGCCAGATTCGAGCACACCATGGCGCACATCGGTGGATTGATGCGGTATTTAATCAAGACAATATACGGCGCCATCGAACCGGCGACGATCGAGCGGGCTGAGGAGTACTTCAGGCGAGCGATTGAAATCAATCCAAAGCGCCTGATTCACGGCGTTGAGCTCGCCAAGCTTCTGTACGAAACGAAGCGATATGACGAGTGCAAAGAATTGTTGGTGCCATCGATCGAGCTAGAAATCGAAGACATCAACAGCGTGCGGACGAAGAAGGACGGCGAAGCGTTACTTAAGAAGTTGACCAACAAACTCAACAGGACGCCGAGTCGTCTCTCGATGTCTCGCACACCGTCCAAGCATCGTCTTCCGCGTACCTCGTCCTCGTCGCACACTCCGATGTCGCCGTTGACACCGATCTCACGCAATAACTCCAAGGGCAGCGGGCTCTTTGATTAGACCTATTATCGCCGACGGTGAACCCAGCGAGGCGTATGTAATAAAGCACCGACTAGTGAGCAGCATCAGACAAACAGAATCCACTTTCTTCAGACACCAGCGCGCATCGCGTCGCGTCGCGCGAATCGTCGCCATGGCGCCGAAGAAAAAGTCTGCGCACATCGCCCGCATGGCGGCCAGCGCGCAGAAGCGCGAGCGCGGTGACGTTTTGAGCGGCATTCGCGCCGCCGCCGAGGAACACGCCGCGGAAGACGGACGCGTGGACGCGCGACGAGGCATGGCGACGACCGTGTTCACGGTCGAGAGTCTCGGGTTAAAGTCGACGAAGACGCGGGCGAGCGAGAAGAAGCGCGGGATCGGTAGCGGCGGAGCACACCGAAGAGGGGTGACGACGGTGCTCGCGGCGGAGGCGAGCTACGACGTGGAGCGACGCGTTCGAGACGGCCGACGACCGTTGATGAGCGAGCCGAGAGGGTACGACGAACGAACGCCGGACATGTTTCAAGACGACGCACGGTCGTTGAGGTTGATGCCGGCGCGGCCGAAATGGGATTATGAATTGAAAAGAGGACGGTTGCACGCGAGAGAACGAAAGGCGTTCGTGAAGTGGTTGCGATCAGCAAAGGAGGCGATGATCGAGGCTGGGGGGTACGCACCCGCGTTTGAGCAAAACATAGAGGTTTGGAGACAGTTGTGGCGGGTGTTAGAGCGCTCAGATGTGGCTGTGGTGGTCGTCGACGCGAGGAATCCGATGTTGCATTTGCCGCCAGCGTTGTATGCGCACGTGACGCGGCGATTGTGCAAACCTCTCGTCGTGGTGTTAAACAAGACGGATGCGGTACCGATGCGTGCGATCGATGAATGGGCTGCACATCTTATGGCGTCTTTGCCGGGAATCGACGCAGTTGTCGGTTTTTCTTCCCGCGACGAAGCACCCGAGGACGAACGGTTTTGGGATCGCAAGGACAAAAATCACGAGGAGCGAGACAACGCGTCAGTGCGCATGCACCGTCAATCGAGCATTCCCATCGGACGCGACGCGTTACTGCGCGTGTGTCAAGAGCTCGCGCGTTCGGGCAAACGTTTCGACGCGGCGATGGAAGACACGATGGAAGACGAACATGATGGAAACGACGACGGCGAAGAAGAAGGGGAAGAAGAGGAAGAAGAAGAAGAGGTGGACGAAGAGGGCGAAGCGTACGTGCGGCAGGCGTTGAATCAAGAGCGCGAGGAAGCAGAACGAGTGAAAGCTGAAGGCCGAATAATGATAGGACTCGTCGGGCATCCCAACGTGGGTAAGTCTTCGATGGTAAACTCTATTCTTCGACGTAAAGCGGTGAGCGTGAAGGCGACGCCGGGACACACGAAGACATTGCAGACGCTCATTTTGGACGATCACACGTGCTTGTGCGATTCTCCTGGCCTAGTATTTCCCCGCATCGATATTTCTCCCGCGGAGCAAATCATCGGCAATCTCATTCCTCTTCCAGTCGTCCGCGAGCCGTTCAGCGCTATTCGTTGGATCGCCGAAGCAAAGCTCGTCGGTGCGGAGCGGTGGCAAGCGATTCAGCGCAAGTTCAGTGGGTCAAGTGATGGTAAGCTCGCGGCATCGCTCGCCGCGCCTATTACGAGCGTGCTGAAAGTTCGACCATCGAAGGAGTTCGATCCTGAGACGCTCGAGTTGCTGAACAACGAAGATTTGACAAACGACGAATTGCCGTGGTCGCCGCTCTCGCTGTGTCAAGCGTATGGCAAGATGCGAGGATTCGTGAAAACGCGCGGCGTCGACGTCCAACGCGCGGGGCAAGTCATTCTGAGCATGGTTTACGACGGCAAGATTCCGTACGCGATTCCGCCGCCGACTGGCGCGCCTGTGATGCGTTCGAAGGCGGATGTCGTCCAAATCGAAGAAGACAACTTAACCGACGACGAGTCGGATGACGACGAAGTCAACGTCGTACGCTCTGGGTTCTCCGCGCTCGCCATGGATTCGGACGAAGAGACAGCGGCTCAGCAGTACGCTTACAGCTCGGACGAGGACACGAGAGGGACATTCATTTTGAGCCCTGAAGATCTCAAGGAATCCAAACGAGGCCAGCGCGGTAAAAAGTAAAATTCATTCATTGACGTTAAAAATGTCACGGAAATCGGCGCGCTCGTGATTAGCTATGGTGTTCGATGGTTGTGAAACAATGTTTGTAACGTTTAAGATTGTGTAAACGTGTAAAGAATGAATTCATTCATCGTCGATTTGTAAACGTTTAAAGAATATGTAAAAGCTTGAGCGCAATGGTGCCACTGACAAGCGCCAGCGCGGTCACCTTGAAGTACTTGCCGACGACGGAGACAACTTCGCCCACGAGAATTCGCAACATGACGCCGCCGAACAAAATCATGAACGCGACGAACGCGGCGTGCGAGCCGGCGTCTTTGACTTCTTCCGGAAGCAGATTCACGACTTGTCCCAACGCGCCGGCGACGAGTCCCAACGCGCTCGCCACCGCGCCCGCGTCCTGCGCCACCGCCGAAGCATCGATTTCACTCGCCTTCGTCGTCAGCGTCTCCACGGCTTTCACCAGCGCCTCTTGGCTCAACTCTCCCGTGGTGTAATACGTGTACCCAGCGACGACCGCCACCGTTCCCAGCGCCGGCGGCCCCCATCCCAGCGTCGGCGGTTTCGCCGCCGGCACCTCCCCCGTCGCGTTGAACGACTTCACCCCGATCTCTCCTCCCGGGAATCCTCCCGCCATTCCCCCGAAGTCCTTCTGCAGCCGCACTTCCCTCGTTTCGCGCCGCTTCGCCTTCGCCTTCTCCAGCGCCTTGGCCGCGTTCGTCTCCGCCAATTCGTCCCGGTACGACCACAAGCCTCTCTCCCCGCCCGCGAACCCGCCGGTGAACGCGTCGTCTCGACCCGTCTTGCTCACCAGCCCTCGGTCGTCCTTGATGTACTTGCCCTTTCCCGCGTAGTACTCGCCTCGCGGCGCCGGTTTCGCCGCGCACGAGACGCGCGCGACGACGCGCGCGCGACGCGTCTCGCCGGGACAACCCTCGGCGCTTATCCGTCCGCGCGCGCGCGCGAACGCGCCGGCGCGCTGCGTCAGCGACGCGGACATCGAGCGCGCGCGCGCGTCTCGGCGCTCGACGGCTCGAGCGAGGCGCGCGGCGCGGTGTGCGGCGCGCGCGAGATCGCGACGCGCGGTGCGTCATGGCGGACGTCGACGAGAACGCGTACGCCGCGCTGGGACTGGCGTTCGAGGACGCGCCGAGCGAGGCGACGATTAAAAAGGTGCGTCGAGCGCGCGACGCGCGCGACGCGCGACGCGCGGGACGACGCGACGCGCGCGACTCGACGATTTCGCATTCGCATTCGCATTCGAAACGACGACTGACGACGACGACGACGACGACGCGCGCGAAAACTCGCAGGCGTTCCGAAAACTCGCGCTGAAATGCCACCCCGATAAGCGGCCGGCGTCGGAGCGCGAGCGGGCGGAGAAGGAGTTTGACGCGCTGCGACGCGCGAGCGACGCGCTGCTCGACGTCGACGCGCGACGCGCGTTGGATGATTTCCTGCGCGCGAAAGCGGCGCGAGCGCGCGCGAAAGCGGCGCACGGAGCGAAGAGAAAACGAGATTTAGAGGATCTGGAGGCGCGGGAGCGGAAGGCGGCGAGCGCGGGGGAGGTGGGGGCGGAGCGCGCGGCGCGAGAGCGGTTGCGAGGCGAGTTGGAGCGTTTGCGGCGTCGACGCGAGGAAGCGACGCGGGGGGGGAAGGCGCGAGATGGCGATGGCGTGGGGACGGCGGCGACGACGTCGACGGTGCCGGAGCACTTGTATCGAGCGCTCAAGGTGGTGTGGCGACGCGACGGCGACGCGGACGACGACGCGTACTCGGCCAAGGAGCTGCGGGAGATATTTGAAACCTTTGGTCGCATCGAGGACGTCGTGATTCGCGAGGGGAAGAAGAAGAAAGGCAGCGCGCTCGTCGTGTTTGCAGACGGCGACGCGTGCGCCACGGCGTCTGGGGCGACGTGTGGGCGGTCGAGTAATCCGTTGGTCGTCGCGCGCGCCGCGATTCCTCCGAAAGTCGACGCGGGGGAACCGGCGAAGCGACGGGACGACGCGGCGTCGGGAGGCGTTTCACCGGCGCCGGCGAGCGAAACGACCGCGGCTCGAGCGCCGAGCGTCGCGAATCTAGACTTTGAGAGCGTGGTGCTGGAGCGATTGAAACGCGCGCAAGAGCGCGCTCGGCTCGTCGCAGAGGCGGAAGCGGAAGGCGACGACGAATCGTGATTTTTTATAGCGTGGTAGACACATCGTGTCGCGTGGCGCGGCGCACAATCTAGTAATCATTGCAATACCGAACATTTCGTGATCGCATCGCGCTCTGAAAGAGTGCTAGAAGAAGTCAAGAGCGACTGCGTCCTCGAAGGCGAGGTCGCGTCTCTTTGCTAAGAATACCCGTCCTCACTTGGCGTACTTCGCCGTCCACTCTCGCGCCGTTTGCAGCGCTCCGTGTTCGTCCGTTTTCCAGTGCTCCGCCACGTTCTCTCGCAAAGGGTCATCTGGGTTCGGCGCGCTCATCAACGCCTGCACGCTGAGTAAAATCGTACGAATCTGCAGCGCCGGAGACCACTTATCCTTCAACACGTCCAAACAGATGCGCCCAATCTTATCCGTGTTCGGGTGATAAATTTTCGTCCTGAAGAACACCTCCGGCGGCGCCATGGGATAATCCGCGGGTAAGAACAGCTCCAACTTGAACTTCCCGCCCTCGTACGCCGTTCCCCGCGGTCCGTCCACGACGACGAAAAAGTGTCGCAGGTTCGTCTCGCTCACCTCCACCGCGATCCCCGGAATCGGTTCCTGCTGCAATCGCTGCGCCTCCTGCGTCGTCATCGCGCGTCGCGCGCGTCGTTTCGTCATTCTCGCGTCGTCGCGTCTCGTCGCCTTCCCGTCTCCCGTCTCGCGCGCGCCGTTTTCCCGCGCGTCGCCTTCGCCGCGGTCCGCCGTCGTCGCGCCCGATTTCACCGCGTCGCGCGTCGTCGTCTCGTTCGTCGTCGTCGTCGTCGTCGCCTTCGCGTCGTCGCCTTCGTCGCGCGTCCGCCGCACCTTGAGGATCCGTCGCGGGAGCTGCGACGCGTCCGCCATCCTCGTCGACCGGCGTCGCCGCGTTCGCGCGCGCGCGTCGCTCGCGTCGCGCGCGTCGCGCGCGTCGCCGCCCTCGCGCGCTCTCGCGCGTCTCGCGCGCGCGCGCGCTCGTCGTGCGTCGACGCCGCGCGTCGCGATGTTCGGTCGCGTCGTCGCGGCACTCGCGCGCGCGATGGCGCCGACGCGCGTCGCCGACGCGCGTCGACGCGGGCCGCACGCGCGCGGGGTCGCGCTCTTCGTCGCGCTCGCGCTGCAGTACGCGTCGCAGCCGTTCCTGCGCGCGCGCTACGCGGCGAACGCGCGCGCGTCGGCGCTCGTGCTGAGCGTCGAGATCGCCAAGGCGACGCTGTGCGCGTGCGCGCTGCTGCGACGACGCGAGACGCGAGGGGCGCTGCGACGGGCGTCCGCGCGGTCGCTGCTCGCGTCGGGCGCGCCGGCGGCGGTGTACGCGGCGCAGAACGTGCTGCTGCAGAGGGGCGCGCGCGCGCTGGACGGCGTGACGTTCAACTGCCTGAACCAGACGAAGCTCGCGAGCGCGGCGGCGTTTCTGTGGCTGGGAGGGGCGCGGCAGAGCCGAGCGCAGTGCTTGGCGCTGGTGGGGACGCTCGCGGCGGCGGTGAATCTGTTCGGGGGGGAGACGGCGGCGGGCGGCGGCGGCGGCGCGGCGAGCGCGGCGGCGCGCGCGGCGGGCGCGACGAGCGTGTTGGTGGCGTCTGCGCTGTCGGGATTGTCGGGAGCGATGTGTCAGTTCGCGCTGCAGGGGAGCGAGAAGCTTCCGGCGATGATGACGCTGGAGATGGCGATCACGGGGGTGCCGATGGTGTTGCTCGCGGAGCGCGTCGCCGCCGGCGACGAGTTTCGCCTGAGCGCGGTGTACGAGTCGTGGACGGCTTGGGCGCTCGTGCCCGTGCTGTCGAGCGCGATCGGTGGGATACTGGTGGGGGAGATCACGAAGCGATTAGGTTCGATCGCGAAGGGGTTCGCCGTGACGTGCGGTTTGGTGCTGACGGGGGTGTTTCAGAGCGTCTTCGCGGGCGCGGCGCCGCCTCGCGCGCACGTCGTGAGTTTGATCGTCATCGTCATCAGCACTTGGGTGCACACCGCGTTTCCGCCAGTCGAGAAGCGTAAGAAGAAGCGCAAGACGGGTTGAGCGAGGGTGTGTCGTAGCGATAGCATTCGGTTGGAATAGTATTTGGTAGTATTTGGTCAGTCTATAAAGTTCTAAGCGCCGAGGGCGCGTGCCCGTTGAGGGCGCTATGCGCTATCTTCTATAATCTTTCCACGACTCGCGAGCGGTCATCGCGCGCATGAGGCTTAGAAATAAAATACTCAGCACGCTTCCCGTCATAGCGGCCACGTTGAACGTCATCGAAAAGTCTGGCGTGGGAAGAAGCAGGAGGAGACTGTTCATGTACAGCGTCTCGGGAGCCACTGAGGATGCTCGAAGTTTATCGAGAAACGCGCTCGCCTGCTGCGTACGAGGCACACGTGTGTCGGCGTGGATGACACGGAACGCATCGAATCGAGCCGGAGGTAAGTCGAACCCACGGTTCGCGTCCGGAGGAAACTCTTGCGCTCGAAGGAAACCTTTGTCGAAATCAAGGCGCAAGCGAAGCATCGAGGCGTTCGCTGGAAGCACCATTTGTAACTCAAGCAATGAAGAACGCACGCGATCTTCTGCGGGCACGAAGTGCATTTCATCCAACACTTCGCGCGACACCGCGACTCCGTCCAGCTCGATAGAAAGCGTGTGCATGTACAGCTTCACGAACCAAGGAAGCGGCTGGAACAAACGAGCACGTATGGGCGGCGACGAGTTCGCGCTCGATTCCAGCGCCGGCCGCTCGATATCGATCACAATACCACCGAACTCATTCCCAGTGCCCGTCAAGAACCGTTCGACGTACAGCGTGGGCGTGCGATGGTTGACTCCGAGAGCGTCGGCGTCGAACGCCGCCGACGACGACAAATTGAAAGTCGCGATATCATCTCCATCGCGCGCGTGAACGTACGAGCCATCGGCGGCGACGCAGACGTCACTCGCCACTCGCTGGATCGTTCCGATAATTTCAGCGTACGACTCGCTAGCATCTGGCAACACCATCATCAAAGTTTGCTCGGATCGCGTGTAACCGTCGCCATCCTTGGACAACCTCACGCCGAACGTCAAATGTCTCGCGCTAAACACTTCGTGCGCAGTTTTCAGCGCCTTTGCCAATCCCGCTCTATCGCGACAAGGCAACTGCTTCAACCACGGCGCTAAGTTCTCCACGCACACCGCCTCTTGCGGTAAACTCGCGTGCTTCACCGTCGCGGCGTCGCTCGCCCGTCGCGCCGACGACGCCTCCCCATCCCAAGCGTTAAATCCCAACACCGGTGACGTCACCGCCGTAGACGTCCCCAGCGCGCTCAGAGACGCGCAGAACGTCCCGCCGAGCGCCGTCGTCGCGTCTCGCCACCCTCGCTCGGCGTCCTCGTCCGCGCGCCACGTCCCGAGCGCCTCCGCGCCGATCGGTTTCGCCACCACCGGCGGCGCCCCCCATCGCCGCGCGTTCCAACGCCCGCGTCCGAACCACAGTTCGAGCGTTTCTGCGCGTGATTTCGCGAGCACCGCGCGCAGGGGCTTGGCCATGACGGCGGAGTGTCGTTCGAGCTCATGCTCGGTGGTGGTGAAGGTGAACACCAAGGCGACGGCGTCGTCGCGTAAACGCTCGATGAGGACCTCCTCGACGAAAGATGCGCGCGCCGCGACGATGGGGATCATCGCGGCTAACGCCAGGAAGACGGCGCATGGGAACGCGCGCGCGCGCATCGCGTTCTGCGGCGTATAGTGTTTGATGATTCGTCAACTGGCTAGAGTGGAAATTCGCGTCGAAGAGCGCCGATGTCGTGCTTGTCGACGTGTTCTAAGAGATCTAATCGTCCGGTGCAACCAAGACTGATGCGGACGTAGCCCCAGGTCGGACTTTCGGGGTTGGGATTCATCGATAACGCGCGAATGTAATAAGGCATCGACTCGGCGTACCGGCCTTGGTTGGCATAACTGATGCCCATGTTTGACCACGCGCGAACGTAGTTGGGTTTGATGGTCAGCGCGCGGCGATATGCCCCTACTGCGTCGGCACTCTCGGCGCCGTTCGCCTGCGTGGCGCCGATTTTGTTCCACAATGAATGGTCGTCGGGGCGCAAATTGGCGGCTCGTTGAAAGGCGTTGACTGCGTCTTCGTAATTCCTCGTCAAATGCGCCATGACACCGAGCACAGTTTGCACGTCAGCGTCGTTCGGTGCTTGTCGAGCGGCTTCTCTGAACATTGCCATGACGTTTTCGGGCGTGTGTGGCGCTTGTCCGGCGGCGATGTGTTTGAAGCGCTCTTGACTTCCGAGCCACTCACACGCGTGGCCGAGGGCTTCATCCTGGTCCAGCTCGTTCGCGTGGCTCACAGCGAGGGCGAGTAGAACATTTGGATTTTGCGGGTTCGCCTCGTACGCTTTTGACATCGCCGCGATGGCTTGCTGGTCATCGTCATTTTCCGCTTGGATGCGTCCCAGATGGTACCACGCTTCGCTGTTGCTCTGATCTTGACGCACCCACGCCTCAGCGGCGAGGGCAGCTTCGGCGAGTACGCCCGTCTTTGCCAATTCCATCGTTTTCTCTTGCAAACCACTTTGACCGAGGTATGGGTTCGGGTCGGTGAATTTGTAGTTGCTCCGTTCTGAAAGCGGATTTTGTTGCATTTCGTCCCAAACGTTTTGCATCCATTCTGGGTTGTTGCGCTGCATATCTTCAAACTCGCTCGCCCACTCGCGCGGTACGTTCTTGAACTCTTCTGCCCAATCGTCGACGTTTGACTGCCTTTGCGATTCCATCTCGCGCTGCGAGAATTGCTGCGCCCACGCTTGGCTCGTCGGATTTTGACGCTGCATCTGCGCTGTAAACTGGTCCGCCCATTGAGGTTGCGGTTGCTGTGTTTGCTCGACGAACTCGGCCGCCCATCGCTCACCTTGGTCCACATGCCGCGCCTGAGGTGCCGCGTTTACCTCCTGCAAACCGTCTTCTCTCACGACGACTTGCCCGCTACCAAGTTTGGACATGAGTTGCGCGAATTTAGAATTCGCAAACTTTGGATCGGCGTTCAACGTCGCCGCAAGCTCACTACTTTGTTTCGCAGTTTGTGCCGCAACGTCAGTAAGCGGTGCTTGCACATCACTGGCATGTTGTTGTGAAAACTCGTCCGCCCATCTGTTTTGCGCCGCGCCAAACTCCTCGCCCCAGCGCGTGCCTTGATTTGATCTGTACTCTTGCGCCCACGCATCGGCGCGCGGTGGCGCGTGCATCGTGTGTGGCGGCGGCGGGTGGTTGTGAAACTCGTTTGCCCACTGCGCGTGCCTTGAAGTCTCAACATTCGCGAATTCTTCCGCCCAGGAACTCGGCGACGCCTGCGCGTGAAGTGGTTGCTGAAATCCGCGCGCCCAGCGGTCGCCGCGCTGCATCTCGCGAAGCATCGCCGCATTATGCGCCATCTGCGCTCGGGCGCTCATCTCAGCGTCATCCATGCGCATGCGCTCGAAGCCGTCTTCCATCTCCCCCTGCGACTGCAAATGTCTCGCCATCACAGCGCTCCTATTTCGAGCGAACGACTTCTCCAGCGCCGACGCCCCGCGCGCGTCCAACCTCGCATCCGGCACCATCTGCACCGGTGCCGCCGCATATCGACCACTCGCACGCATCGTTCCTTCACGCACGTCTTCCACACCGTCCAACAGCCCCTCTCTCGCTAAATGTAACCCATTCGCCGCGTTCGCCGCGCCTCGCGCGAGTTGGTCTGCGCGCCGAGTCCAACCGTCAGTCACGTCGTCTCGCGCGTCGTCTCGCGCGTCGCGTCGAGCGTCCGCGCGCACGAACCTCGTTCGCTCGCGCGCTGTATCTGTTGTTCGCGCGCGCGCGTGCCTCGATCGCCGAGTAAGACGTCGGCGACGCGCGCGATTGGATTCGCGGCGCTCGACGGACCGGCGCCGTCGCTGGGTTCGCACGACGCGCCGCCGGTCGCGAGATCGCGCATGAACCTCGACATCGCGCCGCGGGTTCGAGCGTGCGGTCGGCGCGGTCGCGCGGGTCGAGTTGTGACGTAGGCGTCTGCGTTGGGTTGCGTCACGTCGCGTTTGGTATTGCAATTGACGGCGCGAGGAATCACGTGAGCACGAGGGCGATCTCGCTAGGTTCTAAATCTTCCAATATCCGCCAGTTGTAGAGGTAATAGTGCAAATTCCCGTCGCCGATGCCGAAATTGAGCGCGCTCAGGAAGGATTCGTTTTCCATCAAATCGAGCGCGTTGAAGACGTCGAATGCGTTGTTTCGCGCCAAAATGAGGGCGTCTTCCATGAGCTTCACGAGCGGCATGGACGTCGCGACGTTGTAATACGAGTACGCCGCCTTCAGAGTTTTGTGCTTGGTTTTGCTGTGAATGATTTGCGACGGTAAGTTGTAAAAGCTGACGAAGTCGGTGATCTTGTTCGTCTTCTCGTCCTCGACGACGTATGAAAACACGACGTCCTCGCGCGGCAACAACCAGTGCCGAACTTCGGCCTCATTCATTATGGGCGCCACGGCGAATCTAGTCAAATATTTGCTCAACAACGCCGTCACGCGTGGAACGTCGGCCTCGGTCATGTGACGCAACCCTTCCGATTTTGGCTTCGCGGCAAGCTTGAACATCTGCACCGCGCGTGACATCGAGGCGTCGCGACCCAGGCGCGTGAATCCGATGTCGACGAGCTTTTTAATATCCAAACTCCGATGCCAATAACGCGCTTTCGATATCGGCTTCGGCAACAGCACTCCCGCGGTGTACGTCGCTTGCCACACATCTTTCGCGTTGACCCGTCGCGTAATCTCCTTGATGAGCGTCGGCGCGATGCGCTTCGAGCGCAACTTTTTATGAATGCACAAGAAATTGATCTCCGCCAAGTCGATTTCTTTCCCCTTCACCCTGAGTTTCGCCGGCACGCCCGTGATGAACGCCACGAGCGTCTGCGTCACCTTCAACCGCACTCCAACGTGCCAATCACCGTGATACTCCGGCGGTCGCAGCGCCCACTTTAAAAACTCTTGCGAGTATTGAAATCGAAACATCGCGTCGTCGTCCTCCACGTAGTTGTTCGTCAACAGCTCGTACACCTCCTCCTGCGTCCTCGAGTCCGTCATATCGCACGAGCACCACTCGTACCCCGGCGGCAGCGCGCCTCCGCTCTCGCTCGTCTCACTCGCGAGTTTCGGCGGGTCGATCGGTCCTTCCCGCAGCTCCGCGCCGCGCGACGTGTCCTCGCCGAATTGTCGCACGGGTTGCGTCTCCCAGAATTCGTGCGACGGCATTCGCGACGTCCGCTTCCCTTCGCGTTCGGCGAGGTGATGCTTCACGAGCGCGTCGACCACGCTCGACACCGTCGGCGCGTCGCCGTCGCGCGCGCGATCGACATCGCCTTCGACATCTCGTCCGCGCACCGCGTCGTTTCGCGCGTCGCGCGCGTCCGACGCGTCGGCGCCGACGACGCGCGCGTTCGCGTCGGCGCTCGCGGCGCGCGGCGCCGCGTCGGCGTCGGCGTCGGCGCGCATGTCGCGTCCAGCGCGTCGGAGTGCGGGCCGACGCCGTTTATCGGCAGAGCGCGACGCGTCGGCGAGCGCGCGAGACACCGAGTCGGCGCGCGAGCGCGCGCGAGCGATCGACGCGTCGACGCTCAGACGCATAGACGCCCGGACGCGTCGAGACATCGAGGCGCGCGCGCGCCGCGCGCGCGAACGCGTCGAACGCGCGCGCGGAAGACGCCAGGTGGTGACGAGAACGGCTTTGACGACGCGCGCGAGACGCGAGACGCGCGAGACGGAAGCGCGCGATGAAGTGGTACCTAGGGTATACCACCGCGCACCACGTCACGGGGTTCTTAGCGTGGACGAGCGCGATCGTCGCCGTCGCGCTCGTCGCCATGCACGTGAAGCACTACACCATGCCGCGGGTGCAGCGACACATAAATCGAGTGATTCTCGTCGTGCCCGTGTTCTCGTTGCTGAGCTGGATCTCGCTCGTGATCGAAAATAATAAGGCGGAGTTCTACATCGAGGTCGTGCGAGATTGCTACGAGAGCTGGGTGGTGTACAACTTTTTGAATCTTTGTCTGGCGTACGTCGGCGGACCGGGCGCCATCGTGAACGCCATGGCTGGGAAGGAGATCAAAGTCGGTTCTTGGTTGCGCGGGACGTGCATCTTTGATCGTGATTTAGTGGTAGATGGGAACTACATTCGGCGGTGCAAACAAGGATGCTTGCAGTTCGTGTTTATCAAGCCGATTTTGTCGGTTATAGAAATCGTGCTGCAAGCCAAAGGGAAGCTCGGCGACGGACAGATCAACTTTTTGAAGGCGTACGTGTACATTCTCTTCGTGTATAACATTTCATACACACTCGCTTTGTACGCGCTGTGGATGTTTTACTTGGGCGCACACGACCCACTGGCGAAGTACAATCCGTTACTCAAGTTTATCATCGTCAAGAGCGTGATCTTTTTGAGCTTTTGGCAAAGCTTCTTCACCGCCATGGCGGTGCGCACGGGAAGTTTGGATAGCCCCGAAGAAGGTCGCGCGGTGCAGGACGTACTTATTTGCTGCGAGATGTTCGTCGTATCGTTGATGATGTGGTTCGCGTTCCCATACACCGATTTCGTCGACCCAACGGGCGCCAAGCGTGGCTTCGTCTCCAACGTCGTCAACTTTGTCTCTGTGCGCGACGTCTTTGACGATACGGTGCATCAGTTTGGGGCGACATATCAAGACTACACGCTTCACGGTGACGGAGAGACACCGGATAGGACGGTGAAGATGCGTACATTCGTTCCTATGGGTCGTTCGAGCGCACCCGAGCACGACACCGCGAGCCTGTCGGCGAACGCGTCGGTGTGGGACGACCTGGAAGCGGCGGCAAACGCGCCCCCGCTTCGAAGCGACGCGCCTGAACACGAGTTGGCGACGATCGGCGAAGAATAAAATTAGGAATGAGTTAGCGGATGAGTTGTTAGTACCAGATATAATTACATGGACGGAAATACATGCCAGCGTCAATCCAGATAGAACAAGGTGACGAGCTTTCGCATAGTTTTCGCGTTGCGGCACGTTTCGAGCAAAAGTCTGGAATCGTGAAAAGCGAAGACGATGATTTGTTTCACCTTACTCACGATCGTGTCGTTGCATATCCTCGACGCCTCTACGAGAGGCATGCCGTCGTTCTCCGGGGCTTCGACGATTTGCGCCACGCCCTCCAACAGCTCCCTCGATTCTCGCGGTTGCTTGGCCAGACTTTGCGGTAAAACCACTGTGAGCAATTCGGGCTGCTCGGCGCGAAGCGCCCCTCTGATCACCGCCGCGTTCGTCCCGGTGGCACCACTCGTGTATATGTGATTCCCCGTCAAACAAAGCGCGTACGCCAAAATTTCAATCAACTGCTGGTGCATGAAACCCATATTCCTCGTCCCGAAGAAGCCGATTTCCTTCGGGCAGTCCTCTTGAATCGCGATGAGCTCTTGCAAGTAATCCACATCCAGCGTCATCCCGCTCGGTTTATCCTCAACCGCGGCCACGCCTTTCACGACAGCCTCACCTTGCGTCGACAGCCCGTCGCCCGAGTAATCCGCGCCGAACAAACCCTCCAAATCTTCTCGCGGTCCGCCGCGCGTCGTCTCGCGACCCCGGTCGCCGACGTCGCCGGCGTCTCGCGACACCGACGTCTCATCCCGCGCGCCCGCGCGCGCCCGCGCGTCTCTCTCGCGCGCTCCGCGCGTCATCGTCGTCCGCGACGCGCGCGTCATCGCGTCTCCGCGCGTCGCGCGTCGCGCGTCGTCGCCGCGATGATCCCATCGCACCGGTGCCGACACGCGTCGCCGTTCGAGCGTCGCGACCGGTCCCGCGCGCGCGCCGGCGCCGCGCGCGCGCGCTCGAAACGCTCGCGCGTCCCCCACCGCGCGCGTCGCGCCGCGCATCGTCGACATCGCGCGCGCGTCGCGATCTCAAGTTTCGACGCCACCATCGCGCGCGCACGACGCCCGTCCCGCCGCACTGCGCGACGCGCGGTCGGCGGAGATGCACCGCCTCGGCGCCGTGGCGTCGTCGTTCAAGCACGGCGCGTCGAGCGTGGCGAAAAACATCGTCTTCGGCGCGCCCGAGGACGATTCGGGCGCGGGCGCCGAGCCGTTGCTGGACGAACTCACCGAGGGCGTCCTCGGCGCCGATCGCATCGCCGCCGCGGAAGCGCTGCGACGGTTGATCGAAAAGGATGAACGCGCGCGGTCGTTCGTCGCCGAGCGAGGGCTGGTGAAGATGTTCGAGACGCTGCGGGATACGAACGATGACGACGGTTTGGTGCGCGCGACGCTGGAGACTATGCGAGCGGCGGCGAGCGGAGAAGCGAGCGAAGGACGCGAACGGGCGCGAGAGGTGATCACGGGAGACGTGAATAACGTGAAACAGTTGGTGAGTGAGCTTAGGGGGGTGGATTTTTATTCAAAGCTGCACGCGGCGCAGACGCTGAGCGAGGCGAGCGAGACGCGAGGCGAGGCGATGCGAGCGGGAATGTTGGCGGATCCCACCGCGGTGCCGACGCTGATGGATGCGATGAAGGAAAATGAAGTGATTCGTAATGAAATACTATTGCTTCTTGTGTCGCTGACGAGAGGAAACGAGGAGTTGCAAAAGATCGTTGCGTTTGAGGGCGCGTTTGAGCGCGCGTTCGCCGTGATGCGAGAGGAGGGTGGCGTCGACGGCGGCGTGGTCGTGCAAGACTGTTTGGAGTTGTGCAATAACTTACTCAGGGATAATCCTAGCAACCAGACCTTGTTTCGCGAGAGCGGGTTTGTGCGCAGCGTTCCGGGCATGGCGGCGGTGGAGCGTGAGATTGGTAATGCCGGCATGCAAGGAATTTCGGCGCAAAAAGCAGCGAATACGTTGTGCGCGCTCGAGACGGTGCATCTACTGGTTAGCCCTGATGAAGAAAGTGGGAAACGTAAGCACTTGAACAGAGATGACGAGCTAGATGCGATGATGAAGCAGCAACGCTTGCAGGGTTGTCGAGCGAACCAAAGCGAATTGGCCAAGCACGGAACGGTGGAAATTCTTGTGCGAGCGGCATTGGGAGATTCAGCGGTGAACGCCGTCAGTGTGCGCGTCGCAGCCTTACGCGCATTGGCGGCGCTCGTGCGCGACCATGAAGGTAACCAGACCGCGTTGTTTAGCGCCACGGCTGATCGTGCGGGCACGGTGACTGAACCAGCGCTGTTGTCGTGCGGCCGAGCGGCGCTACATAGCGAATCGCCAGCTGAGCGCAGTGCCGCAATATTAGTTTTAGGCGCGGCGATGCTCGGAAATCCCGATGGTCAGCTACTGCTCGTATCCACGCTCGCACCGACTGGTCTAGGAGCTGATGACAGGAGTGAGGAGTCGTCGCTTGGTGGGTTACTTGCCCGAGCTCTTATGCAGAAGGGCGGATCGAGCGTGGCGTTCGACGAAGCCAGCATAGCGGCGGCGAGTGTTCTTCGCGACATGCTGCACAAAAACGATCAAAGTAAACTCAAAGCACTACGGGTAAACTTGGAACCACTGAGCTCACGCTCGAACGCGTCTGAACTGTTGCTTCCTCGTTGCGTGCGCCAACTCGCGGTGACGCACGCTCGGGAAGAGGATGAAGAAAAGGTGGAAAAGCTGCAGTCGGTTCTCTTGCGGCTTTTGATCGTGTGGCTATACGAGTGCAAGGCGGCGGTTGAAGCGTTTTTGTCGTCCCCGGGGCATCTTCCCGCCATAGCCGATCTGGCACGAACTGGCGGAAGCACAGAATCGCCCCATGTCGCCGCGCTCGCATGCGTCGTGTTGGGATGCTGCTTGCTCGAAAACTCTGGGAGCGTGCTCGACGTCGTCTCTGCCCGAGTGGGATTGCAGAATTTCTTCATGAAGTGGGAGACGATGACGAAGTCATCGCTGTACGCCGACGCGTCGAGAGCACCCACGTTGCCAAAACCTTTGACGCGAGCGAATGCGGCGAAGTTCGCGACGCAGAGTGAGGGAGCGGAGGATGTCTCACCCGGTGGAGGATTGTACGATCACGACATTACAGTGTTCATCAACGAGTTAGAAGAGCGCGTGAAGTCGGCAATAATGTCACTGTATGCGAAGCCTTCGGGCGCTGGAGATGAGTGTGCGGTGTCGAGCGTGGCTAAACGAGAGGACGAAGACGACGTCTCATACGCGCGGCGCTTACAAGAGGCACTTCAAGCGAGTGAGTCGGAATTAGCGGAGGTGCGCTCGCGAAACGCCGTACTGGCAGAACAGATTTTGGGCGTTGCACCGACATCGGCAAACGCGAGCGATGATCCATCCGCAGTGGCGAAGAACGGCGCGCGTCACGCGTCCGCCGAAGCCCTTCACGCCGCCGTCGAGGCGGCGAAGCGAGCGAGCGCCCAAGAGATCGCATCCCTAACTTCCGAGCTTGAGGAAGTCAAAAAAGTGGCCGAAGAACGTCAGGAAGCCCTCACGTCATTGAGCACGGCGTATAACGGTTTAGAAGCGGAGGTGTATCGTCTCGAAACTGAAGCCAATGGCTTGCGCGAAAAGCTCCACGCGTCTTCGGAATTTGGCGGCGGCGCCGCGCCCGAGACCTCATCTTTAGACATCGCGCGAGAAGCCGGCCGCGAAGAAGGTCGCCGTCTCGCTGAGGCTGAAGCAGAGTTACGCATCCGTGACGCCGTCGACGCCGCGCTCGTGGACGCCGATTCTCGCCTCCGCGCCGCCGTCGAAGCCGCCGTCGCCGACGCTCGCGCCGCCGACGAAGCAGAGCTCAACGATCTTCTCGCCTGTCTCGGGCAAGAGGAAGCGTCCAAGGAGCACTTGCTCGCTAAACTCATCGCCGCGGGCGAGAGCGAGGCCGCGCTATTGGACGAGCTCGCGTCCATCGTCATCGAGGACGTCGACGCGTAGTCGCCGACGTCAAACCAACCGTCGCCGAGTTGTAATCCACGCGCACTTCCCCCCGCACACCGCACCGCGCGCGCGAGCTCGCGCCCACACACCGCGCGCGCGCATTCGATGGGCGCCGCCGCGGCCAAGCTTCGCGATCTCCGCGCCGGCCCGCTCGACGCGTCCGAGTGCGCCGAACTCAAACCAGTCTGGGGCCCATTCGTGGACACCTTCGTCGCCACCTTACACGCCCAAGGCGCCGCCGTCGCGCCCGTCGACGTCGACGAACGAACGCCGCGATCGCCCGCGACGCCGTCGGCGGCGCACGCGTCGACGTCGACGTCGTATCGACGCCCGAGCGTCGAACGATTGGTCGCCATCGGCGACGTGCACGGAGACCTGGCGAAGACGCGCGAAGCGTTTCGCGCGGCGAAACTGACGAACGCGCGCGACGAATGGGTCGGAGGGACGACGACGTGCGTGCAAGTGGGCGATCAGCTCGATCGAGGGAAGGACGAGGTGGCGATATTGCATTTTTTGGAGCGGTTGCGAGGCGAAGCGCGAGCGGCGGGGGGCGAACTCGTGGTGATGAATGGAAATCACGAGACGCTGAACGTGAGCGGGAGGTATAGGTATTCGTTAGCGGAGGGTAACGCTGATTTCACGCGATGGCGGGCGCGACAGGACATTGGGAAGGTTTTGCGAGCGAATTGCGGGTTGGCGGCGGGCGTGTGCGAGTCGCGCGCTGGCGAAGCGGCGAAGACGGATACTCTACCGAGTTTCGTGAAAGAGGGCGAGGGTGATCGCTGGCGCGCGCTCGCTCCGGGAGCACCGTTGGCGCTGAGGTTTTTGGCGCACCAGCCGGTGGTGGTGGCGATCGGGAGCACTTTGTTCGTGCACGGCGGTGTGTTACCAGAGCACGTCAAGTACGGCTTGGATACGCTCAACGAAGAGATCTCGCAGTGGATCAAGCGGGGTAAAATCAAAAGTGCGCCGCCGTTAAGCGTCCAAGGGCGAGATTCGGTGGTTTGGGCGCGCGATTACTCGCACGTGCAAGAACATAAGTGCGATTGCGACTTACTAGAGGAGACGCTTCGGATGATTCCCGGCGTCGAGCGCGTCGTCGTCGGGCACACCATCCAGCATCCGCACGGAATTACCTCCGCGTGCGACGGTAAAGTCATCCGTATCGACGTGGGTATGTCGAAAGGGTGCGTCGACGCCAAACCTGAGGCGTTAGAGATTTTAAAGGACGGCGAGTCCATCGCGAAAATGAAGCTTGGTGACGACGGCGAAACCGTCGAGACGACGACGTTGTGAGCGCATCGCCGCACGCACCGTTGACGCAGTAGTATTTGTAAAAGAATATTCTCTCATCTGATTCATATTCACAAGCTTCGCCGATGCGAATTTCTAATTTTACTGGGACAACGAGAATGCTATGAAAAGAAAGAAGTCGCCTTACGCGTTCATGCAAAGGGTGGCGCACCCAGACTCGGGAAACCCGATCGGGTTGTTCGTAGTGCTCGTACTCGTCGGCACGCACGTGTTGACGAACGAGCTGCACCCAGACATCGCCGCCTTCACCCACGGCAAGAGCGCCGGCAAAGTCGTCGGCGCCGTCTTCGAGGCGTCGTTCCCGACGTAACGGAACATACCCAAGTATTTCGGCGGCAAGTGACGGTACGGCGCGTGTCGCATACCGGTCGTGATGAAAATCAACGCCGCGTAAATCCCCGAGAAGAACGTCCAGAGACAAAGGATGTACACCGCGAGCTTGGCGATGTTTTCCTTGCTCATCTCGTACCCCGGTTCCACCGGCGCCTTTTCGACCACAACCTACGTTCCGTCGCGTCGCGTCCATCGTCAGTCGCGCGTTCCGATCGTCGATCGATTTTTCATTCACCGCGCGCGCGTCGTCTCGTCCCCGCGCGTCGTTCGCGCGCGCGTCCGACGCCGTCCGCGTCGCGCCCGCGAGAGGTTTTCGCCGTCGCGTCGATCGCGTCGCGCGCGCGCCGCGCGACGTCGATCGCGCCCGCGGCGCGCGCGCGATCGATGTCGAGCGACGCGTTCGCGCCGTCGCGCGCGTCGCGCGTCGCGCACCTTCTCTTTCTTCGCCGCCATCGTCGCGCGTCGTGTGGCGTCGACCGCGGACCTTTCGCGACGGCGGGGTCGACCGACCGCGGTCCGCGGGGCGATGGCGCGGTTTTAGGGCGGGCCGTACTGTTTGCGCATACGATTGGAATGTGATGCTTTAAAAGAGCGTCTTGGACAGCGTCGCGACGGCGGCGCGGAGGACTTTGGCGTCGCCGCACGCGATGACCTCGCCCTGGAATTCGCCGGACTCTAGAGACGCGCGATCGGCGGTGAAACGCAAGGCGTTGCCCTTCCAGTCGGTCATGTAACCGCCCGCGCCCTTGACGATGGGGACGAGCGCCATGTAGTCGTACGGCTTGAGGTCGGCTTCGACGACGAGGTCGGCGAATCCCATGGCGAGTAAACCGTAGGCGTAGCAGTCGCAACCGTACATTGGAATCTTAACCTTACGCGCGAGGGTTTCGTAACGCGCGGCGTTCATGCCTTCGAACATTAACGGCGTGGTGCTGTACATGTACGCGTCGCCGACGCTCTCGCACGGCTTGACGGATATCGGCTCGCCGTTCATCGTGCTCACGCGTCCACTGACCCCTATCCATCGCTCCTTGAGCACGGGTTGATCTAAAATCCCAAGCACGGGCTCGCCGTCGTGCAAAAGCGCGATTAACGTCCCCCAAAGTGGTTTACCCGTGATGAAACTCTTCGTCCCGTCGATTGGGTCGAAGACCCACGTCCACTCGCTCGACCCGCCCGCGCCGAGTTCGATCCCGTGTTCCTCCCCGAAGATCGCGTGCGTCGGGTACTCTCGCGTCACCATCGCTCGCATCACCGCCTCCGCCTGCTGATCCGCGATCGTCACCGGCGACGAATCCTTTTTATCCTCCACCTCGACGCCGCGCGCGCGAAAGTACTTCGTCGTCGTCCCGCCCGCGGCGTCCGCGAGCGCCTCCGCGAATCGCACGTACGCCTCCGGCACGACGACGCGCGGCACATCGCTCGCATCGCCCATCGCCGCGCGCGCGGTCGCGCGCGCGCGCGTCGCGCGTCGCCTCGAATTCGCGTCGCCTCGAATCCGCGTCGACGCCGACGCGCTCGCCGCGCTCGCCGCGCGCGCGTCCGCGGCGCGCATCGCGCGCGGGACGCGCGACGGAACGCGACGCGCGACGCGAGCGCGCGACGCGAGCGCGCGACGCGAGCGCGCGACGACGTGTGCGGTCGACCGAAGCGGCTCGGTCGACACATTTGGTCGTCACAGAGCGACGCGCCTCCGCGTCACCGCGCGCGCCGCGATGGCGGACACGAACCGAATCATGAAAGAGCTGCGCGAGATCGCGAGCGACGTCGCGTCGCAGGTCAAGGTGACGCAGCACGGGGACAGTTTGGTGCACATGAAGGGCACCATCGCGGGTGCGTGCGCGCGATCGCGACGCGGCGAAACGCGTCGCGAGAGACTGACGGGCGACGGCCGCGCGCAGGACCGAGCGAGACGGTGTACGAGGGCGGGACGTTTCACATCGACATACAGATCGGGGCGTCGTATCCGTTCGAACCGCCGAAGATGAAGTTTCTCACCAAGGTGTGGCATCCAAACGTGTCGAGCCAGACGGGGGCGATTTGCCTGGACGTGCTGAAGGATCAGTGGTCGCCGGCGTTGACGCTGAAGACGGCGCTGTTGTCGTGTCAGGCGCTGCTGGCGGCGCCGGAACCGGACGATCCGCAGGACGCGCAGGTGGCGCAGATGTACACGGAACGACGAGGGGAGTTCGACGAGACGGCGAGGACGTGGACGAAGAAGTACGCCACGGAGGATCAGAAGGATCCGGTCGTCGGGGAGTTGATGGAGATGGGGTTCAGTGAGGGTGCGGTATTGAAAGCGCTGACGAAGTGCGGTGGGAATAAGGATCGCGCGGTCGAGGAGCTGTTGGGGGGGGCTTGAACGCCGCCGTCGATTCGGTTTGCGCGAACGATGAACGTCGAAACGAACTACAATAGCACAGCACAACGCGCTTCGAGGCGCAATAGCGGATACGTACGATAAATAAATGACACATAATGATCGCATCCAATTTATTCCCAAGTGGCACGTTCTGCTCGTGATTTTGTGCGCGTTCACGTCGTCGTACGCGGCGGCGGAGTCGGAGGCGAGGGCGCGAGCAACCGCGGCGCGAGTTCGCACCGCCGATGTCCGCACGTGCACCGGTCGACCGGTAGACGCGCTCGTCGTCGGGCAAGCCATATGCTTGCGACAGCAAATCGATACCGCTTTGATTCAACCGCTTCCTCTGAGCGACGTGGACGTATACGTTCAGGTGCTCGTCGGCGACGTCCAACAGCCTCTTCGAGGCGAACCTGTCGTCGACGCAGCGACGGATTCTATCACGTTTACATTCGTGCCGACGCGCGATGCACGAAGCGGACGACTAAGTGTGGAGACTAGTGTGCAGCCGTCGAGCGATCCTCGCGTGAGTGCGGGGTATTACGATGTCATCTGGTACGAATTGAGTGTTGTGTGGCCAACATTTTTAACATTTTTCTCGTATCGCGAGGTGGATGTGGCGCCGTCGGAAGAGGAAGAGGAAGAGGAAGAGGAAGAGGAAGAGGAAGAGGTCAAGGCGGAGGTGGAATTCAACCCATTCCCCTGCACGTGGTTTCTCGGCGCCGATTATTTGTGCAACTCCACGACGTGGATATCAGGATGACTACTTTAAGATTGTTGAAATGTACAGCTCTACATCTACGATTTTCTACTCGGCTTTTCTTCGTCGCGGAGCTCGCTTCGACTTGGGACCAGACGTCGCGTTTTCTGACGACAGCGTGCTCGAATCTTTTATATTCGCATTCACTGCCTTAGCTTTTCGCAGTGGAAGGGGTAGCAGCGCGTCGGAACCCGTGACTTTTGCGATGAGATCGCGAGACTTCTCAATTCTGTCTCTCGGCGTGCCTTCTCGCTTCCGCGTCGGCGGCGGAAGATCAACCGCAACTCGAGCGCCCCAATCGGTTTTACTTTTCCCACGAGACGTACGTGATGTTGCCTTACCGCGCGAAGTCGACGGTATCGACACCGAGCGCTCCGGTTTCTTCGATCCAGTGAGCATCGCCGAGATACTGTCGAGCAAAAACGAACGCCTCGCCGGTTGCGCGCTCTGCCCAAACCTTCGGCGCTCGCGCGCGTGACACAACATCAACTTGCGCTTCGCACGTGTGATGCCGACGTAAAACAAGCGAACTTCTTCATCTTGGTCGTCTTCACTATCGCCGTTACGCACAAAAGGAATCAACCCTTCCTCGACGCCAGAAATGAATACGCTGTTGAACTCCAAACCTTTACTCGCGTGCATGGTCATAAGTTTGACCGTGTCTCCTCCTTCTTCTTCCTTGCTCTCGGCACTCGTGAGTAACGATATGCCTTCCAAAAACGAACCTAAAGCTTCCAGGCCAACGCGATCCTGGATGGTTTCGTCAATGTCTTGCGGTGGCTCTTTCGCCAAGTTGATGAGCTCCTGCACAAACGCCCAACGCTCGTTGCCATCGTCGGCATCTTGCACGAGGGTGTCGTAACCCGTACATTTGATAATCGCTTCCAGCAGTTCGCCCGGTGTCGAGCTTTTCGCCTTCTCTCGGGTTTCCGCCATGAGCTGTGAAAATTTTAGTACAGCAGATCTCGCGCGCGTCGTCAATCCCATTTCCTCCGCGCTCGGCAGCAGTTCGGTCTGCCCTTCGTCGCCTTTGGTTCTCCAAGCGCCGTTGAACAGGGCGTCGCCGATTGACGGTGGAACGCCATCTGTTTTCGGAAGCGTATCAATCCATGCGTTGAGCTTTTCGATGGTTGAGTTCCCGATGCCTCTCGTTGGCGTGTTGATGATTCGGTTCAGACTCACCGTGTCCGCCGAGTTGGACACCACGCGCAGGTACGCGATCATATCTTTAATCTCCTTACGACCGTAGAACGATGTGTCGCCGATAACTTTGTGCGGTACGCCCGCACGAATAAACGCTTCCTCGAGCACTCGAGCCTGCGAGTTGGTTCGATACAAGACAGCGATTTCTGAATACCGTAAATCCGGGTCCTCCTTGACTGACTTGCGCGCCTCTAAAGCTATGAATTCGGCCTCTTCGCGATCGTCATTTGCCTCGACGATCGCGACGTCACGTCCACCCGGGGTGTTCGCGACGAGGTCCAATGGCGACGGGAAAGCGCTTTCCTTGATGACTGCCTGCGCCGCCTCGACGATGGTCGCCGTACTTCTGTAATTCGTCGTCAGCATGTGCGTCTGGACATCCTTGAAGTCTTCATCGAACTGCGTGCGAATGTTTGCGACCTCGGCGCCGCGCCAACCATAAATAGCCTGATCGGCGTCGCCCACGACGAACACTGAACCTTGCGGCTGAGATAATTTTCTAATCAACTCGTACTGCGTCGTCGAAGTGTCTTGAAACTCGTCAACGAGTACCTGGCTCCATCGATGCTCATAATACGACCGTACGTCCGGGCACATCTCCAACATCGCCACTGTCGCCGAAAGCAAGTCATCAAAGTCAAATGCGTTCGCTTGCCGCAAACCGAGCTCGTACTCGTCGTAACACTCCACGAAGCGCTCGTGCGACATCGGCGGTATGGGCTTGTGCGCGTCCAAAAGTGCCCGCAACATGTGTGACCCATTCAACCCGACCGAGTGTTTCACGCACGACTTCGACGTACTAATCCAGTTTCTCATCGGTCCCGGCTGCGCCGTCTTCTTCGTCTCCCCAAACTTGTTCACCAACACGCCCTGCACGATTTGCTTGCTGTCGTCGGCGTCGTAAATCGTAAACTCTCCCGTTCGTCCTATGCCCGGAATTCGATCGCCGTGTCGTCGCAGCATCCTCGCCGCGACGGAATGAAACGTCCCTGCCGTGATCTCTCGCGCCGCGGCGTCGCCAATCTTATCCCTCAATCTTTCTCGCAGTTCGCGCGCCGCCTTATTCGTAAACGTGATGCACAAAATCTCCCTCGGCGGCGTCTTCAGCTCGTGAATCAGGTGCGCGACGCGTCCGATGAGCACGTGCGTCTTCCCGGACCCCGGACCCGCGAGCACGCGCGTCGCGCCCACGGGCGCGAGCACCGCGGCGCGCTGGTCGTCGTTCAAACCGCGCACGTGCGGCGGTTCGAGCGCATCAACCGTCGCTTCAGCGCCCCACGGCGCGGCGGTGTACGTCCTCGCGCGCGCGCGCGCCTCGGGATCGACCGCTCGCGTCACGCGCGACATTCCCGCCGCGCGCCGCGCGCACGCACGCGCGCACGCGCGCGCGCGCGTCCCGAGAGACGCGCTCGATGGCACCATCGCGTGCGGCGTCGGCGCGCTCGCGCGCATCTACCACCGTCGACGACGCGACGCTCGACGATCTCGCGCGCGCGACGATCGGCGATCTCGATCGCTGTGATCGCTGGGCGTCCACGCGCGCGCGACACGTCGGCGTCGGCGTCGACGCGCTGTGCGGCGGCGAGTGCGCGCGTCACGATGACGAGGACCAACACCCACGATTTCGAGCGACACTCTGCCGCGCGTCCACACGCGATCGCACGTCCTCGACGCGAATCGCGGCGGAGGAAACGATCTAGATCTCGCGTTTTCGACCGCTTGATCGACGTGTGCGCGCGCTGCGTTGAGCGCGAGACGCGATCTTGATCGCGATTGTGAATCGTGTCGGAGGCACCGGAACGCGGAAAATGGCGGTGATGCGCGCGAGAGCGAGCGCGAGAGCGAGCGCGATTGCGTTAACGATCGTCACGTTCGTGGGCGTCGCGGCGACGGCGCGAGCGGAGATGTTTAACCCGTTTCAGAGGCCAAAGACCAAGGGCAAGGTGAGCGAACACGAAATCATTGCCGAAGCGCCGACGGATGATCACGTGTTGAAGCTCGATGCGAGCATCTTCGACAACGAGTTGAAAAAGTCGAAATATAACTTCGTGATGTTTTACGCGCCGTGGGATGGGCACTCAAAGGCGTTCATGCCGCGTTGGATGTCTTACGCGCAGTCGCATAAAATGGCGGGCACGGAGATGACGTTTTCGCTCGTGGACGCGACCAAGGAACGCGATTTGGATAAGCGATTCGAAATCGAGGAATACCCGACGCTCATATTGTTCCGTGATGGTGTGCCGAAGAGGTACGTGGGCGATCGATCGCCGCAACACTTGGATAAGTTTGTTCGAAGAAACTTGCTCAAGCCGGCGCGTTGGCTGGAAGGCACGGACGACGTCGAAGTTTTCTTGATGGGTCGCGACGTCACCGTTATCGGGTTCTTCGATAACAAGGATGATTTGGACGTGTACCACCACGCCGCGGCTGAGTTTGATCTCGACTTTGGCGAGACGAAGAGCAAAATCGCCACTGAAGACTGGAAAGCGCCGTTCCCGACCATCAAGATGTGGCGCGACTTTGACAAAGAACCCGTTAGGTACCCCGGCGACGTGCGCGATTTGGATGCTATCAAGTCCTGGATCGCCACTGAAATGGTCCCACCGATCGTGAAGTTCGAAAACAAGAAGCAACTCGAGCGCCTTTTCATGGGTCCGATCGCTGCGAACATCTTCGTATTCTTGCCCGAAGACGCGACCGAAGCCGAGAAGATGTCGAAATCTTTAGAAAGTGCGGCCAGACAACTTCGTGGTAAGGTGCACATCATCACCGTCGATGCCAAAGAAACTGTCATGCATGACTACTTCTCTCTCCGCGAGAGCGACGGGCCGACGATTCGCCTTCTCTCGCATGACTTGAAGTATCAATACAAGGGCTCATTGGAGGCCGCCGAGATCTCAAACGATGTCGTGCACTTTTTCAAGGAATTCGAGGCGAAAAAGCTCGTGCCGTTGCTCAAGTCGCAAGATCCGCTCCCCAAGGACGGTGACGTTCTGCAAGTTGTCGGTAAGACGTTCCAGTCGTTGCTCATGGATAACGACAAGCACGTCTTTGTTTGGTTCTACGCGCCGTGGTGCCGCACGTGCAAGGCGATGAAGCCGGTGTGGGATAAGCTCGCCACGCTTTACAAGGATGAGAAAGACATCATCATCGCCAAGATGGATGCGACGAAGAACGAGGCGAAGGATTTGCACGTTCGACACTATCCGACCGTGTACTACTATCATTCCGGTGATAAGCCCAGACACGAGGAATACGACGGACACATGGAAACGGATGCGTTCACCGATTTCCTCACCGAACGCACGGGCAAGAGTCCGCACAAGAGACGTCGCCGAACGCCGCACATGGAGCTTTAACAATTGTGTAATGTCATCCGCGCTGTATCTATTACAACTATGCGAACGCTAAGAAATACTGCGCTACGCCCGTCAAAGCGCCTAATACCCCGCCCACGACGATGAGTTTGATTTCGTCTTGCTCGAAAACCGGATGCAAAACGCGCTCGAAATCCTTTGCAGGAAGCTTTTGCATTCGCTCGCGCACCGTATCCTCGATGCCGAGCGCTTCGTTTTGATAATCGTATGTCACGGGCACGCAATCGGGAATCGAAGCAAAAATCATGTCTACGATGGTGCACTTGATTTCGTCATACTTTTCCGCGCCGATGATGAGCTTTGCCGTCGTCACCGAGCCGATGGCTTTATCAAAAAAGTTTTCGGCGTTTCGTCGCACGAGGGCTTCAAACTTTTCCTTGTACGTTCCGTTCATCATCTCTTCCCACAAGTTCTCGGCGTTGCAAAAGTGAAGTTGATTCAAGCGCGCAAACTCTTCGCTCACTTCGTTTTGGCGCCTCAAAAACACGCCGTGCAACGTGACGCCGCACACGCGCTTTGGCTCGATTGGCTGGAAAATCACCTTCAACGCGACGAAATTCGTGAGGTAGCCCACGGCGAATCCGAAAAATGGAAGCAACCACACTCCCTGCTCCGGAGCGTGCTTGTCGACAAAGTAAAACACCACCATCTGCACCAAACCAAACGCAAAACCAAAGTAAATCCCGCTCCGCTCGATGAATACGAACTCATTCGCGCCGACTTCTCGAAACATGTTGACCACCTTGTCCTTATTATTCACCGCCAGCGTCACCACCATCGTCTTCAAATCCAGCACGTCGTACACATTTTCCATCAAATCCGCGATTATGTCTTCCAACAACCCACTCGATTGCGCCATGGCCTCCGCGACCATCTCCTCCCGCACCACTCTCGGCAATCCTTGCCAAAACGTCGGCGCCTCCCGCGCGAGCACCGTCTCAAATATATCCTCCGTCACGCACCGCATCTCGGGATCCATGATGCTCGCGAACGTTTTCGGCTCCAACCTCGTGAAAATTTCCTTGATATCGATCAATTTCTTCGTCATGAGATCGACCAATATCTCCGCCATCTCTCCCGCCTTGCTCGGGATGATCCCTTGCCATCCGCCGAGCGCGCCGAACGGCTGCCCTTTCACTTGCGCAAACCTCAAGAACCCCGGGAAGAACTCGAGCGGATAGAACGTCATCTTCAGCGCGACGACGTTCGTCCCCCAGCCCACGGCGGCGGCGATGAACGGGATGAGCGCGTATCGCCAGAGCGGCGTGGTCGAGTCAGCGGCGAGCAGTCGTCGCCGGAGACGCGTCGCGCCGTCGTCGTCGTCGGTCCAGCGCGCGAGCGCGAGCGTCGCGGCGACGTACGTCGTCGCCGCGAGCGTCACCGCGCGCGGGAATCGCCGGCGCATCGCGTCGAGCGCGCGACGCGGCGGAGAAGTGGCGTCGTCGGCACAGGGAGACGCGCGGTCGCGGTCGCGTCCGTCATGGCGTCGCGCGCGTCGATCGCGTCGCGCGCGACGCCGGTTCCGCGCGCGCGCATCGCGCGGACGCGCGGACGCGCGGGCGCGCGCGGAGGCGACGCGACGCGCGCGACGCGACGCGACGACGACGACGACGCGCGTCCGCCTCAACCGTCGACGCCATCGACGACGCGACGACGCGCGCTGGCGCTGGCGCTCGCGTCCGCGACGACGCCCGCGATGGACGCGCGCGCGGCGAACGTGCCGACGCCCGCGATCGCGTCGAGCGGCGCGCTGGGCGCGCTGGAGTCGCAATTCATCGACGTCTTCGGACGCGCCGAACGCGCGGCGGTGAACGTCGTCGACCTCACGGTGCTGAATCAGAGTGGGAATCAGAGCGCGTTCGCGGGAGCGATCGTGGCCGAAGGGAACGGCACGGGAGTGGTGTGGGACGACGAAGGACACGTGGTGACGAATTATCACGTGCTGGGAGGCGTGCTCGCGAGCGCGCCGAAGGGGCGGAAGCTCGGCGAGGTGGCCAAGGTGACGATACAGACGAATGAGGGGAGTCGGACGTTCGCGGCGACGCTCGTGGGGGCGTCGAAGGAGAAAGATTTGGTGGTGATTAAGGTGGACGCGCCGAAGGAGTTGCTGAAGCCGGCGGTGGTGTCGTCGTCGTCGGAGGGCGTGCGCGTCGGGCAGGCGGTGTTCGCCATCGGTAACCCGTTCGGGTTCGATCACACGCTCACCACGGGCGTCGTGAGCGGGCTCAATCGAAGCATTCAGTCGCAGGTCGGGAGCTTGATCACCGGGGCGATCCAAACCGACGCGGCGATCAATCCTGGGAACAGTGGCGGACCGCTTTTGGATTCGCGCGGACAACTCATCGGCATCAACACCGCCATTTTCACCCCCACGGGGACGTCCGCGGGCGTCGGATTCGCGATTCCGATCGACACCGTCAATGCCGTCGTGCCGCAGCTCATCGCGAACGGCGAGGTGGTGTTCCCATCGTTGAACATTAAATTCGCCAACGCGAGCGTTGAACGCGATTTGCAAGTCCCCGTCGGTGGCGGCGCGCTCATTCAATCCTTCATAGGCGACTCCGCGGCGTCAAAAGCGGGTTTTCTCGCCACTCGTCGAGGTATCGCCGGTATCGCACCCGGAGACGTCATCATCGCCGTCGACGGCGCGCCCTGCGGCGTCGCCGCCGACGTCGTCAGAGCCATCGAGCGCAAGCGAGTCGGCGACGACGTTCAAGTCACCGCCCTTCGCCGCGCCGCCGTGGGCGACGCCAAGCCCGAAAAGGTCACGCACACCATTCGCTTAGCCGCGGCGAACGCGTAGTCGCCCGTTCATCGTGTAACGCACAATCCTTCGCGCGTCGTCCCGCGTCGGCTCGTCGCCAGCCGCGCCGCGCGCGTCGCCGCACATCGGCGCACTCGATCCGCGCAGACATGGGCGGCCGCCGCGCGCACCACGAAAACGGCGATCACCCCATGTGTTCGTTCGCGGCGTGCGTGCCGCCCAAGGAGTGGAGCGCCGAGCGCGTGAGGTGCGTCGCGACGCGCGCGATCGTCGCGAGATAACGACCTCGAGATATCGCTTGAGTTTCGTTCGAAACGCGCTCGCGCGACGCGCGCGCGCGACGCGGGCGGGCGACGAGGGATGCGACCGAAGCGAACGCGCGAACGCGACTGACGAACGACGCGCGCGCGACGCACGAACGCAGGACGTGCGTGGATGAGTGCTTTGAAAAATTGCCGAAGACGTACTACAAGGTGGAACGACGCGAGTGCGGCGGATTGGCGCGGTCGATGACGCACAAGGTGAAGTTTGCGAGCGGTAACTCGTATGAGCTGGCGCTGGTGAGCGATACGCTCGGGGCGGAGGAGGTTGGGAAGAAGTTTGAGGCGATTCGCGAGGAGCACGCGGACCTGCGCGAACGGTCGCTGGCGTTGAAGGCGTATTTGAAAGAGTTGAGCGGCAAGCATAAATTTTCGTTCGTCGTGATCGACGATACGACGAAACGTGTTTTTGCCGCGGCGACGCAGTTCAGCGCGCCGTTGTCGTTCGGCCATTCGAAGGATGGGATGCTCGTTTTGTTTTGCGGCGCGGGGGGGAAGTCGGTGGCGACGCACTGGCCGCTCAACGAGCAAGAGGTGACCCAATGCGCGCAGCACGGCGAGGCGGCGCGACGTCGAAGCATTGATGTGAGAGATCGTCCACCCGCGAACGCGGCCGGCGGCAGTAGGCGAAGCGTGGACGGCGGTAGGCGAAGCGTGGACGGCGGCAGGCGAAGCGTGGACGGCGGTCGCCGCAGCATCGACGAAAAAGCAGTCTTCACGTCTGAAGTCGGCTGGGTCGATCCGGGCGCCACCGTGCCCGTGGATTTCACTCACAACAGGATCGTGCTCACGCATCTCCCAGTCGGGCGCTTCGTGTACGGGCACGGGTACCTACAGCCGTACGAGTTCACCTCGTTTTGGAGCAGCGCCCAGAGCAACCGCGCCGGCGTGCCCGAGCGGGCGTTCCACAGCGGCAATGACTGGTCAAAGGAGTCGCCCAACAGCAGCCGAAGAAGTAGTTTCGACGTCAACAGCGCCGACGGCGCGCCTCGACGTTCCAGCATCGACGAACGTCATCGCAAATGGGAAAGCACCAATTCAAAGTGCGACACCGAGGCGAGTTGGAAAAAACCCGCCGCAGAAGCGAAGCGCCCGCTCCCACCGCGTTCGCCGATAAAAAGCCAAGAACCCATCGTGCCTTCGCTCGAGAAATTATCCGTCAAGGACGGCGAGAAGAAAAAGAGCTCGCTCGGGTCAAAAATCCGTCGAAACCTGTCTGTCGAAAGTCTCAAAAAAGCCTTCGCGGGCAAGAAATCCGAAGACGCGTGACGCGAACGACCAGATATTCCGCCCCGCGCTCGCCTCGCGCCATTGTATTCTTAAACGCCACCCCATCCGCCTCGCCACTCGCCTCGCCGCTCACATTCCAGCATCGTCGCGTCGTGATACGCGAGGGTGTTAACCACCTCAATCAATCCAGTCATCCCGCGCGACCGCACACGCGCGCGTTTCGTCCGCGTCGAGCCGTGCGCATCGCGTGCGACACCGATCGACGCGTTTCGTCGAGCGGCGTCGCCGGACGCGTCATGGGCGCCGAACCGACGGCGCGATCGGTCGTCACGACCGCGAGCGGTCGGTTGACGACGGTGAAAACGACGACGACGACGACGACGCGCGTGAAAACGGCGCAGGGCGATGGCGAGAGCCCGTCGAGCGTGGCGTCGCCGTCGTCGTTCGGACTCGACTACCTGTTCGGTGTTTTTCGCGGAGGCTCGACGGCGAGCGAGGACGCGCCGGACGCGCCGGACGCGGACGCCGAGCCGAGGGACGACGACGCGAAGGCGGATGGCGTTCACGCGAAGGTCGGCACGGTGGTGCGAAGGTTTCAGGATGTTTACGATCAAGCGGAGGTGCGGATGAGCGCGGCGCAGATGGTGTTTGAACGCGCGGCGACGGAGGCGACGACGGCGCAAGAACGCGCGGCGGCGGCGAAGAAGAGCGGACTGCCCGGAGCAGCGCAAGTCGCGGATGCAGTGCTGAAGCAAGCGAATATGAAACTGGAGCGCGCGTCTGTTGACTTTCAAGAGGCGGAGAAGGAGCTCAAGAGAGCAGCGGCGGCGAAGCGCGACGCGGAGGTGGAGCTCGCGGCGAGCGACAAGGCGCGGCGAGCGCGCGAGCGTTTGTTCGAGGGCAAAGGAAGAAAGGGAGGTTACGATGCAGACGTGGATGTCGAGGCGAAAAAGCTTGCCGCGGTGATTAAGCTCCAGCGTGCTTGGCGCCGATACGCGGAGCGGAAGCGAGCGAAACATCCGGATGCAATCGCGAGGACCATCGTTCGGCGTATTTTCTCTCGCGAAAGCGCCTTCGCAATTCTCGTCGCCTTTCTCGTTTTCTCCGGGTCGTTGTTCGCTGACGACGCCGTGGGCGTTGGACAAAAAGGAGTTGGGATGATGGAAGCGATCCGCACGTTCTCGGCGCTCGATCACGGCTATCTGGCCCGCGGCGTCACCTCTGGCACGGTCATGGCTGAGCTCACCGTGTTGCGAACGCGGCATGAAAATCTTCTCAGCGATGTCGACGAATGCGAGGCATCTCTAGACGCCCTGCGTCGTGGTGAGAGCGATGGCTGGGGAGGCGCTATGAAATCACCGCTCGCGGGCTCGTGCAGTTACAAACTACGAGAGGCCGAAAAAGAGTTGGCACGCCTGAAAAAGAACAGCGAAGTCGACTCTGCGATCGCTGTGGATAAGCAAATCCGGCTTCTTCGCGCTGAGCTCACGCTTTCGAGACAACAATTCGAGCACCAGAAGTTCAAACACGAAGAGGATGTTGCGTATTTAACCGCCGTTCACGAGGCCGAGAACGAAAAGCTCATGGCGCACGCACAGGCAAACATCATGGACGCAAAGCACGAGGGAGCGCGATGGTTGCGTAAATCCCAACTCGAGCTCGAAGACGCGCAGATGGAGGTTTCTACGCTGCAAGATCGAGTGCTGGTCTATGAAAGAGAGCTTCGAGGTGATCCTTCCAGTTCAACGAACTTGCTCAAACAACACGACGCGCTAGTCAAGAAGCTCAAGAAGAAGCACGCCGCCGCCATTCAAGCGCTCGATTCGGACTTCCGCGCCAAGCTGTCCGAAAGTAAAGCTGAAAACGTCAAATTTAAGAATCGCGATATCGACAGTCTTGAAAAGCTCAAGGAGAAACATGCGATCGTGCAGCGAAGCCTTGAGGAGACGATCAAACTTGCGAATGAACATGCGAATGCTGCAAAGGATCAAGTGTGCAAATCAAAGAAATCAAGCACCTTGACTTTCCTCGTCTACCCGCTCATCGCCGCTGTAGGTCTCCTGTTGGGTGTCGTAGCGAATTCAAACCACCAAACCGTCTCGAGTACGTCGAAATCAAAAGAACCTACCGTGGAACCAGTTGTAGGCGTGCCAGTGTGCAAGCGATGCGAAGCCGCCGAAGCGCGGAGTAAGCAAATGCAGACAAGATGCGAATTCGCGGAAGACGCTAGTGCGAATCTTCGAAAAGAAATCAAGACACTTCAGGAGGACAACGCACGTGTGACCAAACGTTTGTCGCAACGCGTTGTTGTCAAGACCTCGAAGCTTGAGGGTAGTGAAGCACGAGAGCACGCCGAAGACGAGCACGGGCTCGAACAAGAGAACATTAAACTCACGACTCGAGTACACGAAGCGCAAGCGCGAGCGTTAGAGCTTACCGAGCAGAAAGAAATGTTGACGGTACGCGTTAACACAATTCAAAAGAAGTTGATTGAAGAGGGTGGGGTCATCAAAGAGCTTTCAGACAAACTCGTTCACTCCGAGAAGGAGAATTTTGAGCTTCGACAAGTGGTTGAAGAATCTCGCGCGGACACGGCATCAGCAGAAAAGCGAATGGCCGATCTTATCAACTCACTCGATAGCACTGGTAAAGAGCGAGGTGGCCTGCAAAACGAGCTCGAGAGTGCAAACAAAAGGCTCAAAGACGCCGCGGCGCAACTCACCAAATCCTCGGCGGCAGCGAAACAAAAGGATGAAAAAATTGAGACACTTCTTTCATCGAAGGAAGACGTCGAGAAGCAGCTCACGTTGGTCGCAGAAGATTTGGCTATTTTCAAAGAGCGATACGCCGCCGGTGAGCGCACCAAAGCGCAGCTCGAGGCGCATAATGCTGATTTGCAAGCACAACTGCGCAGATCAAAGTCGATGCACGAAACTCAAATTACGCAGCTTCAACAGCGACTCAGCGAAATTGATTCTGATCGCGAAGGCTTGAATAATGAGCAGGAGCGTCTCCTTGAAGAAGTCGTGTCCAAGCAAGAGGAAGTGGATCAACTGATGGCGCAAGTCATTAAGCTCCAGGACAGCGACGAGGCGTTGGGTGATGAGCTCGCTGATTTGATCAAGATCAACGAATCCATGCGAGAACGATTGGAAATGCAAGAAGAGCTCCTCGCGCAGTCGCGCGAAAAGGATTTGGTCATCGTCGAGCACGAGTCTAACTTGGATGCCCTGAATTCGCGATATGAAAAGACAAAGTCCAAGTTGAAGGCGTGTGAAATTTCGCGTGACGAAGGAGTTACTCAGCTTCGCAACCGCGATACTCGCATCGAATTTTTGGAGGAGGAGCTGGCGTCAATTCGAGAGCTGCAAGGAGCCAATAGCGCGCGTCTTTCTGATCAGCTCAAACGTCTGGGTGAACTCGAAATGGACGCTGGACGAAAGAAAGCGGCGAAGGAAGCGGCGGAATTGAAACTTGAGCAATCAGAGGCTGCGGCGAGAAAGACTGTGGCGCATTTGGAAGAAGAAATTTCCAACTTACAAAACCAGCTCGCGAGCGAAAGGACGGCCGCAGAAATTTCGAGAGCGTCTGGTGACGTGAACGCTGCGAGACTTCGTCAAGAGACGCGCCAGCTGCAGGAGAAGATTGACGCGTTGAACGCTTGCGAAAGCGAAAAGGCGCAAATGAGTCAAGAGATCGCGCGACTTGAACAAGAGATGGAAGAGCTACGCAGCCGGTTGGCTGAGCTTTTAGCGGAGTTAAGCGATATGAAACGAACTGGACAAGCTACTTCGCCCCTTGAAGTCGTGCAAGTCGAAGAAGAACGTCAAACGTTGGTGTACGACGAAGCCGCGGATATGCTACGAGGATTGAAACGAGTCTCCTTATTCAATCTCCTGTACTCTGTGTCTTTTGCCAAGGTTAGGGATCAACGACAGTGGAATTCGTTGACGCTCAGTGCTTTATCTACTGCCGTGCGTCCGATCCCAACGCCACGGAAGCGCGACGCTGCGTATTACGCAAAGAAGCGCTGCGCCCGCGTTTTGGTTCACTTGGCGACGACGCCGGCTCATCACAACATTCCCCGCTCCGGCTGGCTCGAACACGAACAAGGGTCGATGTCGAAAGCGGTTGGCTGGCACGATGCCGAGGACGTATGGACATGGGCGACGCGCGCGCTCGCCGCAATTTCTCGCGTCTTCCAAGGACCAAATGCGCATCAAATGTACCAACTCGGCGGCTTGCAAACCGCTTTGGAGTTGATGCGTCACGCCGAGTCGGCCGTAGATATTCAGCTTCACGGAGCAAGATCAATCAGCGGATTGATATCTGGCGAGCTTGCGTTTTTCGGCCGCGACGCTCCTCAAATTGTCAGCGGCAGCGCGCTCGAGACGCTCGCGGTGACCCTGCGCACGTTCCCACTCGACGTTCGAGTCGTTCGTGCAGCCGCCCGCGCAGTGTGGGTGTGCATCCACCTCGGTGGTCAATTCGGACAGCACACCTTTGTGCAACAACAAGTCTACGAACCGCTCATGTTCGCCATGAACTGTCACCTTGGGGATTTGAAAGTCGTGGAATCGTGCTGCGGCGCCGTCCTCGCGGCAGCGTCAGCCAATCCTGACACCCAACAGAAACTTGCGGACTCGGGTGTTCGTGATGTCGTCCGCGACACGTTACAAACTATCAGCGAAGTGTCGTTCAGTGGCGCGTTTACCGACCTCAGTGATTGGCTTTTCGAAGCGTAGCCGCGCTTTCGTGTAACACTGCGTTTTCTAAAACTTTTACACTTCAACACTCTCCGACACGAGCTTCATAGATCGGCGCTCGGCGTTCGAGCGACCCCTCGCCGCTGCCCTCGGCATCGCCACATCGAACGCACGCGACGCACGCGCGCAGCACGACGCACACGGCCGCTTTCGATGCCCTCGACGTCCAAAAAGTCGATGAAGAGCGCCGCCGCCGCCGGCAAAGAGATGGAAAAAACCGGCGACGTCATCCCGCTCGCCTCGGTGTCGACGAAGAAGGGCAAGGCGGGAGGTAAAAAGGAACTTCCTCGCGTGATTTACGTCGGCCACGTCCCGCACGGGTTCTACGAGGCGCAGATGAAGGAGTACTTTGGGCAATTCGGCGAGGTCACTCGAGTCAAAGTGAGTAGGAACAAAAAAACGGGAAAGAGCAAGCACTACGCGTTCGTGGAGTTCAAGCACCCCGAGGTAGCGTCGATCGTGGCGGAGAGCATGAATAATTATTTGCTCGCGAATCAAGTGCTGAAGATAACGCTGCTGGAGCCGGAGAAGGTGCACCCGAAGACGTTTGAGGGGACGGGGACAAAGTTCAAGACGGTGCCGTGGCAACGAAGAGCGGCGGCGAAGCACAATAAGGAGCGAACTGACGAGGAGAAGGTGAAACGCAATGTTGGTTTGGTGAAGGCGGAAGAGAAGCGTCGAGCGAAGATCGCGGCCGCTGGGATTGACTATGATTTCCCGGGCTACAAGGCTATTTTGTCGACGGAGAAGCCGAAGGTGGTGCCCAAGGAAGCCAAGGCGAAGGCGAAGACGCCGGCAAAGGAGAAAAAGACGCCTGCGAAAGCACAGGTGAAGGAGAAGAAGTCAAGCGAAGAAGAGCCCGCGAAAGGGAAGAAGAAAGAGCCGACGCCCGTCGCGAAAAAGACTCGAGCGTCAGTGAAGCGCGCACAAGAAACACCCGCTAAGCCGGCAAAGAAGTCAAAGAAATAGTCGTACAGTAGCTTTCTATCGAATACAGTGTTTTACAGTGTTTTACAGTGTTTTACATTCTAATGTTCTCTCCATGTGGCGTCCTCCACCGGCGGAAGAACCGTTGATGTTGGCAGCAAGCAAGAGTCGAGCACAGAAGGCTGCCCGTTTTGCGCGCGGTCAATCGAAGCTTCTTCCGGAAACGACACCATTTGCGTGACTGTCGCGGCAGGACGCTGATACATTTGAATCATATCAATCGTTGGTGTCCCAGCTTTTATGGCGTCGCCCGAAACATCGTCACGGGTCGGGCTGTTCCTAGCCGCGGTGTCGACATCGTGCGTATCTGCTTGATCCTCGTAGAAGTGTTGCAACACGGTTTGGCTCGCGCTGAGCGCCTCAACGAGCGAGTCGCCGTCTCGTATATCGCTAACAAACGCCGGTTGAAACATCGATCCGCTCCCATGCGCTGGTTGACGCAAGATGGCGTTACCATTGCCACCTCGATGACGTACGCCGGCTTTCTCGGGAGACGTCGACAGATCCTTCAGGCGAGTTGATCTTTTCAGAACACTCGCACTCAAGTCAGCAGATCGGCCGAGCGCACTCTCGTTGGCGTTAGTAAATCCATTGAGTGAGTTCAACATGTCGCGTCCGCTTGCGTCCGGTTCCCACGCAGGATAAGTCGCCTGAAACGTCAAGAAGCTCTTCTCCATTTTCCCTTGGCGGCTGCGCTGCTCCTTGCTCGCGTGACTTGGCGCGCCGTAGTGCTTATTCCCATGGCGATTGAAATCAAACGCACTCAAAGAGCACATGTCCCCGACCCCTGATTTGTTCACCGTGAACTGTCGGACGAACTGAATGATGTCGTCCGCAGAATCGCACAAGGGAAACCAAAGCACGAAGGGCGCCGCGAAGACGGATGCAATCTCTTCCAGAAACATCACAGCCTTGAGCGAAAAGAAAGAGTTGAACTCGTGTTGAACTTCTTCCTTGTGTGCGGCATCCCGCCAGTGCTTGGGCAAGTAATGAGTATGCGCGACAATCTTTGACATGATGACGTTGGGTTCGAACACGGCGTTTTCCGTCGCCATCAACGCCCGAGAGGACGCGAGAATGGTACCGAGAACCGCCGTAATCCAAAGTAAATCGCGATCGCCGACGTAAGCCTGCAACAATCGATCGTCCACGATCGCACAAAACAATGCGCATGCCGCGAACGCGCCGACGACGTATGACACAAACTTTGCCAAAATGTTTACCACCGGCGACGGAAACTGCGCGACGTACTTCTTCGCGTGCGGGTACGCTGCGGCTAATCTTTGCTGCGTAAAGTGCGGAAGCTCGTTGAACTCGCGCATGCGCCAGTATGCGTAAGAATTCCAGTCTCGCGCTCCGACCGCGGACGGGGTGTTGTAAAACTTTTCAGCGTACGACAACACAAAGTACATGGAGAGGAAAATCGCGACGAATGGCGAAAGAATGGCGTTGATGATGGCGAGGCATCGAAAACGATGACGCAACGCAGAAACGTCGTAAAATGACGGCACAATCGTGAAGTTGTCATCGAACATGCCGTGGAAAACCGCCAGATCGATATTCCACTCGATGACTTTCGTGAACCAGCGATGGTTTTGCAATCCTGGAGCGTCGAGCGAAAGCTTGAGCACGTCTCTGTTGACCATACCGGTGAGATAATTCTCCTTTCGCAAAATCCGGGCGACGATGTCGTGCTCGTTCAAATCTCGCGCGATGCTCAACCTCGTCGTCGCTTGCAAATGTACCACGCGCTGTAGCACCTCTGGCCACGTGATTGTGTACAAATCCCTATCGCTCAGCGCCAGCTTTTGGTTGCAAAATTTCCGCATCGTCGCCAACGGCGCGGCGTCGTGTGCCAACCGCGTCGCGCTCCACACCCAATACGCCGAGAACAACAGCAAATACATCGTCACCACGGCGTTTCGCACGAAACCACCGTACTGATACGGCTCGCTAAACACCGCATCCCGCAAAATATCGCACTGCTCCGCCTCGGACGCGCACTGGTTTCGCAAATAATCGTAATCCACGTACAGCAACAGCAACCCACTCAACCAAATCGTAAATCCGAGCGTGCACAAGTTCACCACCCTCGACGTCAGCGCGCATCGGTACCCTTTCGCGTTAAAGTACGCGTACAATCGCGCGAATTTCCCATCCAGGTCCTCGCCGACGCCCGAAAACAGTCGCGCGTCGTCGCCGTCCCGCTCGCGCGCCTCGTCCTCGCGCCCGGCTTCCGCCTGCAGCAATCCCTCGTGTTCGTGCGCGCTGCGACGATGCGTTTCCGTCAGTCATTCCGCTCGACGCGCGCCTCGCGCGTCGCGCGCCTCGCGCGCGTCGCGCGCGTCGTCGTCGTCGTCGTCGCTCGCGCATCGTGCGCGTCGTCGACCGCGCACCTCTCCAACGCGTCGTACGCCTCGTCCTCGTCCTCGTCCGCGTCCGCGCGCGACGCGAATCGCATCGCTCGTCCGCTCTTCGTCGCGCACCACCGCGCGGCGCGCGCGCGCGCGTGTGCGGTCGACGATTTCGTCGCAGCTGGCGACGGTGACAGTTTAAAATCCGACGCCGCGCCGCGACGCGACGACGACGCGAGAGACTCCGAGCGAGACGCGGCGCGCGTTCGAACGCTCGCGGCGCGATCGCGTCGAAAATAAGCGCGACGGCGCGCGCGACGATGAAATGCGCGTGAATACGAATTGAAACGCGCGACGTTCGTCGGCGGCGCGCTCGGACGCGTCTCGCGTCATCCCGAAAGCAACGCGTGGACGCCGAATAATAAAAACAAACATCCTCCGATCCCGGTGACGACGCGCTCGGCGTTGGCCGCGCGGTCGGCGAGTTGTCTACCACCGATCACGGCCACGCCCGTGCACACGGCGTGCCCGAGCGCCCCTCCCAGGGTGACGCCCGCGACGTCGCTCTGCGCCGCGAGTCCCACCGTCGCGATTTGCGACCTGTCGCCCCATTCCGCCAAAAAAGTCACCGCGAACGCCTCCGCGAACACCGCCCACGACGTCGTCGCCTTTTTCTTCGCGTTTCGCTGTCGTCCCGCGAGTTCGGCCTCGACTTCTTTCAACTCGTCGTCGTCGTCGTCGCCTCGCGCGCACGCGTCCCGAACGCCTCGCGCGCCGAATGCAAAAAACAACCCCGTCGCCGCCCGTTTCGTCACCACCGGCGACAGCGCTCTCGCCGACATCGTCCCCGCGCACGCGCTCAGCGCCGTCATCGCGAACAGCGCGCTCCACGCCCCCAGAAACACGTCGACGCGTCGTCGTTTCATCGCCATGAGCGCCGCGATGAAGAACGTCTTGTCGCCGATTTCGCTCAGCACGATCAGCCCGAACGCCTTCGACAGGCCCTCGACGAACGCCGTCGTCGTCATCGTCGCCGTCGCCGTTCGCCGTCGCCGTTCGCCGTTCGCGCGCGTCGTCGAGTGCCGTCGCGTCCGTCGTCGTTCGACCCCGCGTCACGCCGCGACGCCCGCGCATGCGCCGTCGCGACGCCGCGCGTCGTCTCGCGCGCCTCGCGTCGTCCAACGCGCCGTCCTTCGTCGCGTGTCCCGCCGCGATGCGTCGTTGGCTCGTCGTCGACGGCGTCGCGGACGCGTTCGCGCTCGCGCGACCGAGCGCGGGGGCGGAGGCGCGCGCGCCGCGCGCGACGCTGTGGACGGAGCAGGACGAGGAGCCGCTGCCGAATCGCGCGGCGACGGTGCGAGAGGCGTTTCCCGCGCGCGGCGGGCGAGAGGGAGGGGTCGAGCGCGCGTTTCGAGGCGCGACGGAGGCGGAGCGCGCGCGAGGCGTCGACGTGGTGCTGGCGCGCGAGAACGCGAGGGAGAAACCGTTGGTCGTGGACGCGTACGCGCGCGAGAGCGCGAGAGAAACGTTTAGGCTGACGGATGCGGGCGTGGACGCGATCGCGTGGTTCGCGGCGCGCGGCGCGCGCGTGGGGGTGGAGACGGACGACGGGAACGGGTTGAGACGCGTCGAGCCGAGCGACGGATTGTTCGGAGGCGCGGAGACGTCGATCGAGGCGGGAAGGAGAGCGACGCATGGAGGGCAGAGCGCGAATGAGTGCTTGATGATCGTGCCGAGCGCGTTCGGGACGAACGCGCAGGCGGCGCGCGATAATCACTTTATGGCGTCGACGAGCGACGGATTGAGCGTTTTGGAGATTCGCGAACGCGCGGTGGCGGAGCATAAGGCGCTGTATCGAGGTTTACGAGCGCTCGGGATCGAGATTAATTTGTTCACGCACGACGAGAAGCACGCCACGCCGGACGCGTGTTTTCCGAACAATTGGCACACGCTTCGCGATGGAAAGTTGAAACTCTTTCCGATGAAGGACGAAAACCGCCGACTCGAGCGTCGGGAGGATATCATCGAATTCTTGAAGCACAAGCACCCGAATTTGGTCGTGGACGACTCGCTGTTGCGATACGAGCGTCAAGACCCTCCAAAGTTTCTCGAAGGCACGGGATCGCTCGTGGTCGACCACGAAGAACGCGTCGCGTACGTCGCGCTTTCCGAACGCGCGCACGAGGAAGTCGTCGCCGAGCACTGCGCCGCCGAAAATCTCACGCCGATTACGTTTAAAGCCCTCGACGCTCGAGGTCGACCGATCTACCACACCAACGTCATGATGAGCGTGTGTTCTTCCGTCGCCATCGTCTGCGCCGACTCCATCGCCGATCCCGCCGATCGTCGACGCGTCCTCGACGCGCTCGCCGCGGGCGGCCGCCGTGAAATCATCACCATCACCCACGCCCAAGTCGACGCCTTTTGCGGCAACGTCCTCGAGCTGCGCACCGCTTCCGGCGAGCCCGCCCTCGCGTGTTCCGCCCGCGCTTTCGCCGCCTTCGACGACGCGCAGCGCGCGCGACTCCGCGCCGCCTTCGACGACCGCGTCGTCGCCGTCGATTTCTCAACCATCGAGCGCATCGGCGGCGGCGGCGTGCGCTGCGCCGTCGCCGAGCACTTCGTTCCCTGATCGTCCCGACGCGCGCGCCGCACCCGCGCGCGCGACGACGCGCGTTCGCGCGCGCGACGACGCGCGTTCGCGCCCATCCGTCCGACCGACCGCCTCTGTAACGTCCCGACCGACCGCCTCTGTAACGATCGCGTGTTCGAATGCCAATGCGACAGTCTCCGACGCGACCGCGCCGACGCGACGCGCCGACGCGACGCGCCGACGCACGCGCGCGACGCGCGCGAACGAACGCCGACGCGTCGCGGCGAATCGATCGCGTTCGCGCGCGAATCCACCTAAAGTCGACGCGCCATGTCGCTGCGCAAAATCGAAGCCTCGATCCCGAACAGTCATCGGCAGCTCGTCCTCGACGCGCTGACGCACGAGGGAGGGATCGGACACGAAACGCACGTCGGGGAGTACATCGTGTGCAAAGAGTGCGAAAATTGCGTCGTCGTCATGGTGGTGTGCGTGGCGGCGCGCGCGGGCGAATTGATGAACGTGCTGACGAATTGCGGCGTCGGCGTGGTGTTCGGCACGGTGACGTCGATTCAGGTGGCGAGTCATCGACCGAATCCGGCGGCGTTGGTGCAAGAGTTTCGCGATTTGAAGACGAAGGTCGAGGCGCAGGCGGAGGGGGCGCTGGCGAAGGATCGACAGTTCGCGAGACGGTGGAAGCGGCGGCGGGATCGGTTGGAGAAACGGAAAATTGAATACATCTCGGCGGATACGGGGAAGAGTGTTGAGGAGCTTTTCAACGAAATCGTCGATCAATCGTGCGATGGACGAGGGTTTTATGTGTCGGTCATGTGCGCGAGCGTGATCGCGGGCGTTGGTTTGTTGACGAATTCCGCCGTCGTCGTCTTGAGCGCCATGCTCATCTCGCCGCTCATGGGGCCGATTTTGAGTTCTGCGTTTGGGCTCGCGATCGGGGATCCGGTGCTGTTTTGGGGCTCGATTGCCGCTGAGTGTCGCGCGGCGGTCGTGACTTTCCTCATGGGCGCGGTTGTGGGCGTCGTCTACGGACCTTTCGCCGTGGCGTACGGCGAAAATCCAATCCCGACGACGGAGATGGCTGGTCGCGGACAGACGAACGGTCTCGTCGGAGGCTGCTTAATCGCTGTCGCCTCGGGCGTCGTCGTCGCGAACGCCATCTCGAGTAGTGGTGTCAACTCACTCGTCGGTGTCGCCATCAGTGCATCACTTTTGCCGCCAATCGTCAACTCTGGCGTCATGATCGTCTTCGCGTTGGGCATCGCCAAGGGTTGCGACAACGCCGCCGACCTCATGTGCACCTTCTCCAAGAAAGAGTTCTTGACCAAGGCGGGAGTCTCCTTCGCACTCTACGCCATAAACGTCGCCGTCATCATCGTCGTCGCCGGTGGCATCTTTTACAACCAAAAGATTGGTAAATTCCGAGGCTTCCTCGTCGCCACCGAGACGCACGAGCTCCTCGACACCGCGAACGCCCACGTGCGCAAAAAGTTACAAGTCGCCACCGGCATCAAGGGCGCCGTCACCGACTGCACCTTTGACAAACTCATCGACGAGGCCAGTAAAACGCAAGCCGTTCGCAAAGTCGACGTCGAGAACGCGCCCGAGGACTCGCGTCTCAAGCACATCTTGTCCGAGCACGTCCACCAGTCGCACTACAGCGTCCTCCGCCCCTTCGACGAGCCCAAGGGCGTGAAGCGCGCCGCGTTCGCGCTTCACGAGCAAAACGCCAAGATTTTCGACTGGGTCAAGGACGTGCACGATCTCCTCAAGCGTTAGTCACCGTCGGCGTCCGTCGGCGCATGTATTTAACTCCATCCAACGTCTCGTCGCGCCGCCGCCGTCGCCGCCGCCGCCGTCGGTCGACACACCCGCGTGTCGCTTCGTTTTCCAGGGGGGCCCATGCGCGGATTATCCATTCGCGATGACTCATCCGCACACGCACGCGCGACGCGCGACGCGGACCGCACTCGCGACGCTCGGCGCACCGAAGTCCGATGATGACGCACGCGATGCCGACGCGCGCGGCGATGCCGACGCGCGCGGCGACGACGCGACGCGAAAGATGCGATGATGGCGTCGCGATGACGACGACGACGACGACGCGCCGACGCGCGGTGACGCGACGCGCGGCGACGCGAACGACGACGCGGACGCGAACGGTGATGCGCGCGGTGATACCGCGACCGGGCGCGAGCGTGGCGGAGGGACTGGAGATACCGTCGTACGAACACGTGCGAGAGGCGTACGAAAAGGTGAGCGGAGGGGTGGTGCGCTCGCGGTGCACGCACTCGAAGACGCTGAGCGCGCTGACGGGGATGGAGATTTACTTGAAACACGAGTGGGAACAAGCGACGGGGTCGTTTAAGGAGCGAGGGGCGCGGAACGCGCTGATGGCGCTCGACGCGGAGCAAAGAAAGCGAGGCGTCATCGCGGCGAGCGCGGGCAACCACGCGCTGGCGCTCGCGTATCACGGAAGAGAACTCGGGATTCCGGTGACGGTGATCATGCCGTCGATCGCGCCGCTGACGAAGATTACGAAGTGCCAAAAGTTGGACGCGCGCGTGATTTTGGAAGGGGACACGATCGCGGACGCGGCGGCGTATGCGAAAGAGAACTACGTCGTGAAGGGCGAAATGCTCAAGTACATCAACGGTTTCGACGACTTTGAAATCATCTCCGGCGCCGGTTCGGTCGGTATCGAGATGCTCGAAGACGTTCGCGACGCGGACGCCGTGGTGATTCCCGTCGGCGGTGGTGGCTTGATTGCCGGTATCGCGCTCGCCGTGAAGCACCTCAAGCCGGGGTGCCAAGTCATCGGCGTCGAGCCCGAGCGCTGCGCCTCCATGACGCTCGCGCTCGAAGCGGGTGAACCCGTCAAGGCGCCGACGACGGCGACGCTCGCTGATGGTCTCGCCGTTCCTACCGTGGGTCCGCGCTCGTTCCAAACCGTTAAAAACTTGATTGACGATATCGTACTCGTCAGCGAGTCAGACATCGCCGTCGCCATGTTGAGACTTCTCGAAAACGAAAAGCTCGTGCAAGAGGGCGCTGGGATTTCCGGTTTGGCCGCACTCTTGACCGATAAGCTCCCCGGTCTCAAGGGCAAGAAAGTAGTGGTCGCCATGTGCGGTGGTAACATCGATACGAGCACGCTCGGTAAAGTGCTCGAGCGCGGCTTGGTCTCGGACGGGCGACTCGTGCGCTTCGCGTGCGTCGTTCCCGACAGACCGGGTGGTATCGCTGGCGTGTGCAACAAGATAGCCGACGTGGGTGCTTCGATCAAGCACATCGTTCACGAGCGCGCTTGGTTAGACCAAGACTCTCACTGCGTCCTCGTCGATGTCGAATGCGAAGTGACCGACAGTAGCATGGGCGAGCAGCTCTACGACGCCATCAGCTCGGCGTACGTCCTGCGTACCGCTAACTTTGGACCGGCGAACCGCCCGAAGGTCCCCGCGCGAACGCCCGCACGTCGAGACGACGACGACGCAAATGATCTGAAGAATCCTGTGACGTCGTGCGATTTGTTCGACGAAGACTGCACGTCCATTTACCCCGAAGACGAGTAACTCCGGTTACGCCGTCGCAGCATCGCATGCATCGCGCTGTATCTGTACATAATGCAATATCATGACAACCTCTAATGAATCACTATTCCCTAATCCGCTATAGCTTAACTACGTATACATCTTTTGTGTGCGCTCCGATCAATTCCGCAACCGTTTCGCGCGCTTCAGCGGTGAGAGCGCTACTCAGCGCTGCTTTTTTGCCGCCGGGGAGGATGTACTCGATGAAGACGCTGATGAACGTTTTTGCCCCCTCTAGCAACTCACTCGAGCTCGCGTCGGACGTGTACATCGCGCATACCGTCGACACGCCGTTACGTCTCATGAAGTCGCGCTGAGAATTCTGATCATCAGCGACGACGACGAGCAATAACTCGAGAATTTCCACTTTGTTCTTCTGATCCTCTGTCTCGTCGAGTAAACGCGCCAACAGCGATTCCATTTTCTCCCCGACAAACTTCTCGCGCATCTTCGGGATGAATAGACAAAGCCCTCGCAAAACGCGTAAGCATAAACACGACTCGCCCGCGTCACGTTGGGTCGTCGCGTTCACGAATAACGCGTCCATAACGTCCCATTTGCCATGTTCGAGGAGCTCTTGGAGAACGTCACGCAGCTGTTCGCTTCTTTCGTGATGAAGCATATCCTCCAAGTGACCCAGCCAATCTTTGTAAGCACTCAACCTCAAGTTCGCGGATTTTTCGTGCACGTCGTGCCGCAAACGTTCGATCGCAAGCCGCCAATCTACGGACACATGCTCGTGCTCCAACACGCCCACGAGCGCTCGCCATTCTGGCTCCCATTCGGCAGTGTTGAAATGTCGCCAAAACGGCTCGCATTGACCGCCGATACGAACCTTCGAGCGTCCTGATGTTGATTCAGTGACCATGCTGCGATCACGCGAGTTATGCATCGGTCAGTCGACCCTCGAGGAGCGCTTCGCTTCGCTTTCCATCGTTAGCTTCGTTCCGTCGTCGGTTCAGCTGCACTTGCTTTGATCATTCACTTATCCAACGCATCCACCTCTTGCACGCGCGCACACGCCACCGATTATTTGCGCGCGTTTGACATCACTATGAGCGTCACAAGGGACACCGACGGATTTCTACACCGTCGACGCGTATCTGACGGACGCTCGAGTCGGTTGTTCGCGAGCGCGTTGTCGCGCGGCGCCTTTGCCCATCCCAGGGTCGCTTTCTTGGGATGGGTCTCACATGCCGCGCGCGTCAAACGCGCATCGTGAGGCGTGTGCGCGCTCGATATCGCGCGCGGTGGTCGACACGCCGCGAGGGCGGTGGATTCAGACCTTTTACCAACAATTGCTCATCACGACCGAGACGGACGATTGACGCGACGATCGACGCGATCGCGGCGACGCGTCGCACGGACCTGCGAGAGTTCACGCGCACGTCGGCGGTGACGCGCGAGAGGCGTTCGTCGGACGTCTCGCGGTGATGCTGAGCGGCGAGTCGACGAATGCCGCTTCCGGACTCGTGTTCGACGGGCCAAACGAAGATTGGGTAAACTAAATCGTCTAAATGTTGTTATTACGGTGCTTACGGCGCGCGACGCATCGGTGCGCTAACGGTAGTCTCTGCGATCGCGCTTGTCCCTGCGATCGCGCGGGGACGGCGAGCGCGAGTCGCGGCCGCGTTTGCGTTCTCGCGAGCCGTCGCGGTCGCGGTATCTGTCGCGATCGTATCTATCGTCGCCGAAACGACCACGACTTCGGCCGTCGTATCTGTCGTCGTGTCTGTCGCGACTGGGCGAACGATCGCGTCTTCTATCCTCGGGCGGCGGTGGAGGCGCCGGCGCGCGCTCGCCGAGTTCGCCCTCTTCCTCAGAGGAGGGCGAGCGCGGCGGCGGCGGCGCGGCGCGACCGCCGCGCGGCGGCGAGCGCGGCGGCGAGCGCGGCATCTCTCTACGCTCGCGTTCGCGACGATCATCATACGTTCGATCGCGACCGCGCGCCTCGACGTTTTCACGTTTTGACCCCGCACGCGTGCGACCGACGCCGCCGCCGAGACGGCGAGGTAACCACCCTTTATTCGTGCGCCCACGCTCGACGTCCGCGATCACCCTTCGATCTTCGATGCGACGATCATCCATGCCCCTGTACGCCGCGCGCATGTCGCCCTCGCGCTCGAACTCGATGAAGGCGTAGCCGCGAGATTTCCCCTTCTCGTCGCGAACCAACTTGACGTCGGACACGGCGCCGTAGTACTCCGCCTCGCGCCTGAGCTTGTCTTCATCTACGTCGTACGCCAACCGTGCGATAAACAGCGTGCGATACGGATCGCTCGTCGCGTTCGGGTTTTCGTTCGGACGATATCCGTCCAAACCCGCCTCGATCAACTCGCGAGATTTCCGTTCGGCGGCGGCGCGCTTGCGCGCCGCGCGTTCCTCCTTGGTCACCACGACGTACACCCCGCTCGGTTTTCGCCCATCATCGTCCTCGTCCACCTCAATCTCGCCCTCGTCCGCGTCCTCATTCCTCTTCTTCGACGCCTTCCGCTTCTGCGTCGCCGTCTTCGACGCCGTTTCAAACTCCTTCACGCACGCCGCCACCCCCTGCATCCGCTGCGTCTTTTTCGGTTTCGCCGGCGGCGCGCACCACTTCAGCGGCGCCCTCGGCGCGAACATCCGCAACAAATCCGGCGACAGTCCGCTCGGGTGCGTGATCGCCATCCCTCGAAACTGTCCCGGCGTCGGTCGTCCGCCCATCGGCGGCGGTCCCGTCCCCATCCCCGTCGCCGCGCCCATCCCGAACGGCGGTCCCATCCCGAACGGCGCGCCGCCGCCCATCGGCGGCGCGCCGAACGGCGCGCCGCCCGCGATCGGCGGTCCCATCCCGATCGCGCCCGGCCCGCCGCGCGGCGGCGCCCCTCCGCCGAACCGCGGCGGTGCGCCCATCGTCGTCCCGCCCGCGCCGATCGGCGCGTGCGTCACCGCGGCGCGCGCGAGCGGGACCATCGGCGTCGACACCGCGCGTCGCGCGTCGTCCGGCGGCGGCGGCGCGCGCCGCATCGCGCGTGCGCGTGTGCGGCGCCGACGCCGCGCGGAATCGTCGCGCGCGAGACGCAACCCTAAACCCTAAACCGCGCGATGCTCCGTGTTGTACCCAAGTCTTGTTTCTGCGACGCGTGCGCGCAAACAGTCAGCGGCGTCTTTCCGTCGCGCGTTTGAAAATTCGAACGCGCGCGTCGGACCGCGACGACGACGGACGACGACGCGCGCGAACGACGACGCGCGCGACGCGACGCGCGGAGGTGCGCGCCATTCACGCGCTCGCGAGACGGGCGCTCGGTCGACGGGCGATCGAAAGTCTCGCGCGCGCGACGACGACGCGCGCGAACGCGACTTTGAATTCGAACGCGACGCGACGCGGGACGACGACGACGGCGACGGCGGCGCGAGGAATGAAACGAGACCGCGCGAGCGCGATGAACGATGGAAAGTTTCAAGTCGTCGTCGCGGCGACGCGCGAGGGAGGGATCGGGAGGGAGAACGCGCTGCCGTGGCGACTCGCCGGGGACATGGGATACTTTAAAAAGATTACGAGCGAGACGCGGGACGGGGACGCGATGAACGCGGTGGTGATGGGGAGAAAGACGTGGGAATCGATTCCGGGGAAATTCAGACCGCTGCCGGGAAGGTTGAACATCGTGCTGAGTCGAAGCGGGGGATTGGCGGAGGCGAACGACGAGAATAATAACGGCGCGGAGACGCTGCCGGAGGGGGTGCTGGTGCGTAAGTCCATCGATGACGCGCTGAGCGCGATTTCGTCGAGCGAAAAGAGGATTGAGAAGACGTTTGTGATCGGTGGGGCGCAAATTTACGAAGAGGCGCTTCAAAGCGAAAAGTGCGAAGCCGTGCACCTCACCGAGGTGGAGGGCGAATTCGAATGCGACGCCTTCATCCCGAAGATCGACGCCACCAAGTTCAAGCTCTATGGACAGTCCAAGCCCATGATTGAGAAAGGCACGAGGTTTCAATTTTTGACGTACGTCACTGCCGACGCCGAGAGCGGAAAGTTCCGCCCGAAGGCCGACGAGGTTCTGCCCGCGGGTTGCTCGATCAAGCACGAAGAATACCAGTACTTGGAAATGATTCGCGAAATCATCGATCAAGGCGCGGTGAAGGGCGATCGCACCGGCACTGGGACGATTTCTACGTTTGGCAATCAAATGCGTTTCGATCTTCGCCGATCGTTTCCACTTCTCACGACCAAGCGCGTCTTCTGGCGCGGCGTCGCGGAAGAGTTGCTGTGGTTCGTCGCCGGCGAGACGAACGCGAACAAGTTGGCCGAGAAAAAGATCAACATCTGGGATGGTAACGGAAGTCGCGAGTACTTGGATTCTATTGGTTTGACTGAACGCGAAGTCGGTGATCTCGGTCCGGTGTACGGATTCCAGTGGAGACACTTCGGCGCCGAGTACACGAACATGCACGCCGACTACACTGGCAAGGGCGTGGACCAACTCGCTGAGGTCATTCACAAGATCAAGAACAACCCGAACGATCGTCGCATTTTACTCACGGCGTGGAATCCGGCGGCGTTGAAGGAGATGGCGTTGCCACCGTGCCACATGTTCTGCCAGTTTTACGTTGCCAACGGCGAGTTGAGCTGCCAAATGTACCAACGCTCGTGCGACATGGGTCTGGGCGTTCCTTTCAATATCGCTTCGTATTCCTTGCTCACGTGCATGATTGCGCAAGTTTGCGGTTTGAAACCTGGTGATTTTGTGCACTGCTGCGGAGACACGCACGTATACTCGAACCACGTGGAGCCGCTCGAAAAGCAGCTCGCGTGCGAGCCGCGACCGTTTCCGATTTTGAAAATCAACCCGGAAAAGAAGGATATCGACTCCTTCACCTTTGACGACTTCGAGATCGTCGGTTACGATCCCCACCCTAAAATTGAGATGAAAATGGCCGTCTAACGGCGCCCCGCGTACGTTGTGTCAGTATCAATATCCATTTACGTAACGACGCTTCGCCGCGCCTCGCTTCACTTCGCGCCCACACGCGCGCTCGCGCACCATGCTCTTCGACGTTTTCGCGCGCGTCCGATGCCGTCTGGACATTCTGAACGACATCCTCCTGCAGCGTTATCACTGCAAGCACCTCCCGAGCCGCGCCGAGGACGTCATCGTCGACGACCTGCGCGGCAAGACGTGCGTAGTGACCGGACCGACGAGCGGAATCGGCGTCACCACCGCGCGTGCGCTCGTCAAACGCGGCGCGCGCGTCGTTTTGGCGTGTCGCACTCCCTCAAAGGCCGAGGCATTGGTCGAGCGTTGGACGAAGGAGGCGGCGGCGGTCGGGACGGCGCCGCCGGACTGCGCGGTGATGGCGTTGGATTTGGACTCGCTCGCGAGCGTCGAAGCGTTCGCGAAGGCGTTTCAACAACGTGAGAAACGGTTGGACGTGTTGATCAATAATGCCGGGATTTTCGATATGTCTGGAGCGTACGTCAGGACGAGCGATGGGCGGGAGCAGCATTTACAGGCGAATTTCCTGGCACCGGCGTTGCTGACGATGACGCTGTTGAACGCTCTGCGAAAGACTGGGGCGGAGACTGGGGATGCGAGGGTGGTTTTCGTGAGTAGTAAGCTGCACGAATTGTGCACGGGGTTAAATTTGAGTGATATGGACTTTAAACGCTCGTCGTACAGCTCGCAAGCGGCGTATGCGTCCAGCAAGCTCGCGGAGGTGCTATTCGTAAAGGCGCTCGACGCGCGTCTGCGCGCAAAGGCGCCGGGCACGCGCGCGCTGGTGTTGCACCCTGGAAACATCGTCACTGGCGTCGTTCGCACGCTTCCGATGTGGTTACAGTCTTTGTATAAGATATTATTCGAGCGAATTTTGCTCACTGCTGACCAAGGCGCGCGATGTTCGCTGTACTGTGCGACAAGAACCGAGGCGGTGGCGAGCGCCACCATCGGGCCGTATTTTACATCCGAGTGCGAGGAGCGTACGCCGAGCAAGTATGCGCTCGTCGAAGGCGAGGCAGAGAAGCTGTGGCGATACACACTGAAGGAATTAGGCTTAGAAGATGATATCATCTAGACTTAGACTATTATAAGCGATACTATGAGTGCGAAAAGCTGTCGTCGCGCGAACGACTTTTGCTTTTCTCATCGCGATCCTCTCGCTCCTCCCACTGGGACAACATGCTTTGCCATCCGCTCCTCGTCGAGCTTTGCGGCGAAAATGGTTCGGAGTCGCGAAGTGACGTGCTTGCTCGCACGCCGTCTCCATCGCTCGGGAAGCTGAAGAGATTACTAGAATGTAGACCTGTAGTCGATCGAGCGTCACCGCTCCACATGTCGCCGTTTCCGCGGCTGGATGCGGGTGCTGCCCACATGTCGTAATTGCGAACGCTGCTCGGTCGCGAATGCGGAGGCGTCGTATATTCGCGCACAGATCCAGGTGGCGTGCCTTGCTCTGATCTACGTGCGTACGAATCGTCACCGATCGCTTCTGAAAACATCGTGTTGTACATATCAAAGTGCGCCTGAGGCGAACCCCTTTCGCCGGCGTGCGATGTCGCCTTGTCCGACGAAGCGACTGATAGTGTTTTTTTACGAAAAACAGAGCGTGGTGCTAACCGAACGGGGCCAAGCGGCTTGGTCACAACGTTCTGCGTCTTTTCAGCTTCGACTCTTTGCTGCGATTTTTTATCACGGGCTCGTCTCTGCTTTTGATCGGTCTCAGAGCGGGACCCCTTCGCCTTGTCTCTGCCTGTCTCTGCCTTCTCTTTCTTGCGAGGCGTCGTTTCATTCTCCTTCTTTCCTTTACGTCGGTTTGGCTCTTGCACTAGTATGCGATCGACCGGCGGTTTGTGCTTCTCAACTGCCGTCAATTCGTGGTTGATCAAGGCAGAATCATCACTTTGCTGCGTCGCAGCGACAGACACGGGCTCTTCGAGCTCAGGTTCATCGACGATTTGTTCCCGCTCTGCTTCTGAACTTGAACTTTCTCCATGAATCATCTCACCAATTCGATCCACGGTTGCTTTCTCCGCATCTTCATCATCCACGGAGCACGGCTCTTGCGCGGATCGTCGGAACATTTCATCTTGGACAGCGTCGCGCGGTGAGCCCGCGGGCGAATCAATTTCTCGTCGCGACGCTGTCCCATAGACCACCACGATGCACGCTAACGCCAACACAACACGAACATAAATCGATGTACTCATCGGAGTCTCCGTCTCAACTACTGATGTACCAGAGTACCCGATGAGCTCGATACATTCCAGGAGCGTGTCGTCATTTTTTATGCACACGGCCGCCTTGTACGTCGTTTGACGCGAACGAGGATCGAACACGGTGGACAGCACGTCTATCTGTTGCTCAGGTCTCAAGCATACGCCACCGCGATCGATCTTGTAGTTTGGAACAAAACCTGGATCGACCGATGTTTGTCGGAGCCCATTTTCATAAACGCTCGCGTACGCTCGCGCGGCTCTGATATTTGTTTGGAAAAGCGATTGCTCGAGCGTCTGCGTCTGCCGACCATTCCATCGGCGAGATGGAGCCGAGTTCGTGAGGATTGGGAGAACACGCAAGCACAATACGCGCGTGGTCGACGGATTTTTCACGCTGATTACTGTCGGCACGTCCTTTGTCGCGATAACGACGTGCTCCGACGTACCCAAAACGTTGACGTCTTCGGACGTGACGTCTAAAAATCTGGGAAACGTGATTTTCGCACGCACTTCAACCGTATGATGGCCATTCTGTGCTTCCGAAGAAAATATCACTCGACCGGACGCAGTCAATGCTCCATCTTCTTCGAGTCGCTTCATGGAACGGTGAAGCTTTTCTAACCGACGCACGTCTACTTTCGATATTGATTCCTCGAGATAGTCTTCTTCGATGGCTCCCTTGTATTTCTTGAAGCGATTGGACCACGATTTCAGCCGCGCAGTTTCTGCGAAATGCGACAACTCGTTCCTTTGACGCGTAGTGTCGAACGTTATCACACCAATCGAACTCGATTCGCCAGCGTGCACTGTGGAGTCCACAATACTTTCAAACTCTAAAAAGTCTGACTCCGTCTCGAGGTTTCCAGAAACGGCAACCGGAATGCCGTGCGTGCTATGCACCATGACCTCACGCCTGATCGGTATGAGATCCTTTTGAATAAGTTCAGTGACTGGAACTGTAACTTCTATTTCGCCGTCCTCACTAAAGACTTTACCATCCGTCGACACTAGACGTAATCGCGTCGCCGTTTTAACACCAAGGCTCGTGGTGAGCGCCAGCTCGGCACCTTCTTTCTCCAATTTTTCCAATTCCGTCGGCGCCGCGGTTAACTGTAAATCTAAAGTCGCTCCCGGCTCAAGCTTACCCTGAACTACTTGAGTACACGTCGATCCAGAACGTTCGATGCAATCATCGATTGCGAATACTTCGTCAACGTCAACGTCAACGTCGCGATAGCTTGCGTCGGCGTTCAATGAAAACATCGATCCGGTAACGCTGCGCGTCCCTTTGATGATCATCGTGTTCACTTCGACCACCACTGGGTTGTGGTTGGTAAATTTGACGCGCATTTTGCGTTTGAGGCCTACACCAACCACGCCAAAATCAACTGTGCTCGACACCGTGAGCTCACCGCTATAAACAATCACTGGAATCTTCGTCCCCGTTGACGTGTTGTTGTGCAACAGACTCAACGTCGTCGCCATTGCCGTCAGGAAGCTCTTCGGGCGATATTCTATTTCGACGGTGAATGACTGTCCTGCGCTAACGACTTCTTCGTTGATGTGTGTCAGTGGAACGATCTGTGCGCCAGTGCTGATGATATCCTCCACTGGAAGTTTCCATGAGCGTAACTTCACCGCTTGAGTAAAGGTGTTTTTTATTTGTATCTTGCGCTTGACGATGTGCGAGTCAGTCGGAACTGCATCGCCGAAAGGTCCGACAGGGGCTTGAAATATCAACTGGTCGGCATCATACGTCAGTGATCCGTGCACGACTTGGGCCGAATAAGGCACGCGTAATAGCGCGGACGAGATGTTCGTGTGCACGCGAATGACGCCGTGAAAGTTGCCCTCGACGCTTCCTGTGCGTGTAATACGCGCGACTCGCATTGTCGTGAGCGATGGTACGATGGTTCCTTTGCCAAACTTGATCGATAGCTCTCTATCCATGTCTTCGGTGAACACCGAACGAATCTCAATTGGGGTTTTGCGAGCGTTGAATATGTGCAAATACTTGGTGCTCTTGTCCCTCGCGCTTGCCAAATCTTTGAACTCGAAATGTTTCTCAACAACGTAAATCAAATCGCGCTGAGGTGTAACCGTGAACGGAATCCGCATGAGCGCGGATTCAGAGGTGATATTGAGCACCACTGTACCTTTGATACTCGTGCGCTTGTCATCCGTTCCAGCGAATTCATCTTTGCGAATTAATACGCGCAAGCGTAAAATCGGAGCGCGCTCGCCCGGAAGTAAATCCCACTTCCCTACCTGCGAAACTCTATCGGCTTCGTTGATCACCTTTTGTGAGCGCACGCTCTCTTCGCTAATCTCAAACAACGCAGGCTCGAGAGTGACTTCTGGCGTCGTCGTGAATGCGCTCAAGATCGCGACTGATGCCGCAGTCGGATTATACATGACCAAATCGTACTCGACCGGCACGTCAAAGGGTACGCTTTCCTGCAACGCCGTAAACTCATACGGGCTCCTATACACCGTCGACGTCAGGAGCTGAACCAGCGGTCCCGCACTGGTGTTAAACAATAATGTGTTGCGAAATTGGCCAACCTGCTGCGGATTAAACCGCGCGTCGTACGCGCGCTTCTTCCCAGGCTCGATCCTCTCCCCCGGCTCGAAATCGTTCAAGTACCACCACGAACTATCCGTGGACCATCCGTGCACGACGACATCTTCCGTTCCGAGATTCTCCAAGCGAACAGCCGTCTCAGTCTCGCGAAACAACGCCACGCCATCGCTCACGACGACGTTCGGCGTCGCCTTCGCGCACACCGCGTTGTCCGGCGTCGAGCAGCTCCCCGCCTTGGGCAGCCCGTTGGACATCTTGTACAGCGCCTTCAACGCGTCGCCGTCCGGCAGGCGTATCTTATGTATAAACTCGAACGTTCGGTCGGCCATGTCCGCGCCCGCGCCCGCGCACGACGGCGCGACGACGGCGAAGATCGCGAGGACGATTCCGACGAAATCTAATCGCGACGCCAAAATCGTTTGACGCCGTCGCGTCGCGCGCGCGCGCGGCGTCGCACGAGACCCATCGAGAATCAGTCTGTGTTGTTTCATTTGACCGCGCGCGCGACGCCCGCGCGCGCGACGCCGACGCGTGGCGCTGTGCGGTTTGCGACGCGGCGTGTCGGTGAATCTTTCTTTTTTACAGTGCTTCGAGCGCTAGCGCGCGCCGGTTCCGTCATTCATCGCGCGGCGTCGTTCTAGGGGCGTGCTATTTTTGAGACGTTTTTCTCGCGGACTCGTCGTGGTCTGGGTCGACGGGGAAGGCGCGGCGACGCGACGCGGTATTTCTCTGCGTTTGGACGTCGCCGCCGCTTTGGGCGTCGCCGGCGATTTGGACGTCGCCGGCGAGAACTCGGGGACGGCGGCAGAGCGCGAAGACCTACCGGTTTGAGCGTCCGAATCGCGCGGTGGTGTGGCTTGACCCAGTCGTTTCGCTCGTAACTCCGTGCGTTTGGCGTTGACGTCGCGGGCGAACGATTCCACTTCGCGTTCCTTCGCGTTGGCCGCCTCGACGATGGCGTCGAAGCGTTCCGTGGCGGCGACGAATTCGCGCGGTAACACCGGTTTCACCGCGCTCGGCAGGATCGACGTCCCCGATATGACGAGCGCCACGAGCGCGGCGCCCAAGATGTACGGCCCGAGCGCGATCGCCGTCGCGATCGCCAACGCCGCCGCCGCCTCCTCCGGATGCGTCGAGATTTCCTCCGCCGCGCGCTCCAAAAACTTGAGCGTCTCCACCGGATGCGCGATCGCCGCGATCGCCCCCACCGCGACGAGCGACGGAAACAACAAAAACTTCCACGCCGCGTCGACCACGAGCGGGACGAGCCAAACCAGCGCCAGTCCGCACGCCGCCGCGAGCGCCGGGTGCGTCGACGCGTACGCGAGCGCCCCCAGCGCGTCGGCGCTCGACACCTCCCCCACGACGCGCCCGTCCATCGCCCGCGCGACCGCCGACGCGACGCGTTCGTCGAGCGCGTACTCTTCCATCCCACCGAGCGCGCGCGCGCGCGTCGGCGTCCCCGTACCGTCGTCGCCCCGTCGTCGCCGCGTCGTCGCGCGCGTCATCCGTCGTCGGCCCAGCGCCCGCGCGCCGTCGCGCGCCGACGTCCGCGCGCGCGCGCGCGCGGCGCGCGTTCGCGCGATCGCCATCGCGCGCCGTCGCCGCGGCGAGGCGTCGCGCGCGCCGCGCTGTCCGGTCGTCGCATCGCGACGCGCGGGCGAAATGGTGTGCGCGGCGTGCGAGCGAAAGCGACGCGCGCGCGGCGACGACGCGCTCGTGCACAGCCGACCGATGTCGCGGCGGGACCTCGCGCTCGAAGGCGCGCGCGCGCTCGACGCGCGAAGGCCGGTGAACGAGAACAAGGCGCTCGCGGCGATGCGACGGACGCCGTACGGCCGACCGGGCGAGCGACGCGCGACGTGCGCGGTGTGCCGGTGCGCGCTGCGGGACGGTGGGACGCACTGTAACGCGTGCGCGTACGCGAGAGGGGTGTGCTCGGGGTGCGGGGTGAAGATTATGGACGTGAGCGCGTACAACGGGCACGACGCGGCGGCGACGACGACGACGAACGCGAGGGACGCGGCGGCGAGCGTGAGGGATCGCGCGGACGTGAGCACGGAGGACGTCGAGCGGAAGGAGGCGGTGAAGACGAGGGCGAGAGTAGGGACGAAGGCGACGGCGATGGCGAAGGAGGAGGACGAGGACGAGGACGAGGGCGAAGACGCGGCGGAGGCGGAGGCGGAGACGCGCGCGCCGCCCGCGACGTCGACGGCGTTGGCCGGACCGACGAGCGCGGCGGACGCGGCGCGAGAGATGGGACAGGCGGCGAACGGGGGTGAGGTGAGCGCGTGGCGGTTGGACACGAAGAGTGGGTACTATTACGACGTCGCCGCGCAGGTGTATTACGATCCAAAGACGGGCGGGTACTTTGACTGTAAGACGCAGCAGTGGACGATGCCGGAGAAAAAGACCAGCAGCGAGATCCAGAAAGGAATTAAAACCGGGTCGTTCAAGGATGGCACGCGGAAACCCGACAGATTCGGGCTTTGAGTCTTCCGTCTCGTCTAATCAAAAACGTTTGTATTATAATACTGTCCTCGCGGGAGCAACTTTTACGCGCAGTTCGTCATGAGCCATTCGACGCACTCCTGAACATCGCCGCCGCACGTGTCGAGCGCATCGAGGCAATTCTTTCGTGCAAATCCCATGTTCATCAGCATCTCCACCGGACCATCGCTCTCGACGACGGCGATGGTTTCGTACGCCGCGTCGTCGTCGCTGTCGTCGGTTTTGGATTTCTTGTTCCCTCGCTTCACCGGCGTCTTCGTCGCGCGTTTCGCGGCCGTCTTTTTCGCCTTATTCTCTGCGGTGGTGGCGGCGGTCGTGGCTGCTTCGTTCAGTTGCACGCGCAAATTCTCGACGCGACTGCGAAGCGCCTTGAGCATGGCAATCTTCTGCGACTTGTTCAACCCTTCCGGCGACAACGTCGTCGCGTCCGCCTTCACGATCGTCTTCGCCTCGGCCGGCACGATATCATTCTTCCCCATGTATCTCTGCGCCCCGAGCGCGGCCGCGCGCGGCGGCGCGGGGAGTTCAATCGCCTCCACCTCTTCCTCCGACAGCCCGTATTTTTTCAAATTTTCCTCTCGCAGCTCCTTGAGCGCCTCCTTCGCTCGAATCCCCCCTTGATTCGTGATCAACCCATTCTTCCGCGTCACGTCCGTCAGCGCGTCGTTATCCATTCTGATCCGATCGACGTCCAATTTCATCCCCGAATACGCCGCCAGCGACTGTATCCCGAGCAACCGTTGCGTCTGTCCGTTCAGCTGTTGAATCTGCTTCCCCGGCAGCACGCCGCTGTCGACGATCTGCACCCACTTCCCGATCCCAAACTTCTTCAGGCACTGTCGCAGCGCGTACGCCTCATCCTTCGTCCATCCCGGGCTCGGCGTGAAGTTCCACAGCGACCGCGCGTCGCCAATCTTCGGTCCGGCGCCCTCCGCCATCGCGTCGTCGCCCGTCGCGCGTCCCCGTTCGAGCCTTCGCGCGCGGTCGCGCCGTTCCCTCGTCTGTCGCGCGCTATCCCGCGCGGCGTCGAGTCGCGCCTCACGCGCGCGTCGTCGCGCACTCGCGAGCGCGCGTCGTCGCGCGCGTCGTCGTGTGCGAAGGATCGTTTTCAAATCCCACCGAAACGCCCGCAGACGGCAGATGGCGACGCGCGCGGGCGCCGCGGACGCGCGCGTCGCGGTCCCGCGCGCGCGTCGGTCGACGCGCGCGTCTCGCGCGCGCGCGAAGGCGCGTCGCGGCGACGAAACGCGCCGCGCGTCGACGCTGTTCGGGGACGAAACGCGCGGAAGCGTCGACGCCGACCAAGCCTGGGTCGCCGGCATGGTGCGATTTTGGCTCGACGAGGAGTGGGAGCGCGGCGCGACGATCAATCGCGACATCGGCGTCGCCGCGGGCGCGAGCTACGCGAGGTGCGTGGCGCAGATGGCGCGCGAGGGCGAGGACGAGGTGCTGCAGCGACTCGTCATGGCGCTCGCCGCGGATCTCGCGGATTTCGACTTCGCCGACAGCTTCGTGAGCGCGTTCGAGGTGGCGAACAAAGTGATCGAGATGTTGATGCTGCGCGCGGGCGTTGACGTGTGCTGCGTGGGCGAGGATGACATCACGCGGGCGGCGCGGTACGAGGCGACGTTGGAGTCGAGGCGCGACGACTAGACTGTGATTTGTAAACGCGCGCGTCGATTGATTGATTGATTTGATTGATGATTTATTTCGGCGCGTTCGCGTGATTCGTCGTCGATCGTCTCGCGCGGCGCAACGACGACTAGACTGTGATTTGTAAACGCGCGCGTTGATTTGATTGATTTATTTCGGCGCGTTCGCGTGATTCGTCGTCGATCGTCTCGCGCGGGACAACGTCGCGCGGCGACTCGACGCGAGCCAGCGATGCAGCGCTTGATCGATCTCTCGCTCGGTGGGTTCGTGCGCGCGATCGCGCTCGCGATCGCCGTCTACGCCGCCGTCGACATTCGTCTGTACGCGGTTCGAGATTACGGAAGGATCATCCACGAGTTCGACCCGTGGTTTAATTATCGCGCCACGGTGTACTTGGCGGACAACGGATGGAGTAAATTCAAGACGTGGTTCGATTACATGTCGTGGTACCCGCTGGGACGGCCCGTGGGGACGACGATTTATCCCGGGATGCAGATCACGGCGGTGTTTCTCTGGCGCGTCTTCAACGCGATCGGGTTAAAGATGTCGTTGAATGACGTCTGTGTGTTCTTCCCGGCGTACTTCGCGGCGGTGGCGACGTTCTTAGTCGCGCTGTTGACGAAGGAGTGCAGTGGAAGCGGCACGGGAGCGGTGGTGGCGGCGTTGGTGATGGCGATCGTGCCGGCGCACACGATGCGATCCGTAGCGGGCGGTTACGATAACGAATCTTTGGCCGTCACGGCGATGTGCCTGACGTTTTACACGTGGTGCCGCGCTTTGAGAACCCCGAAATCTTGGTGGGTCGGTGGATTGGCTGGTTTGGCGTACACATACATGGTCGCCGCTTGGGGCGGGTACACGTTCGTGCTCAACATGGTTGGTTTGCACGCCGCCGTGCTCGTGCTGTACAAGCGTTACAGCTCTTCGCTGTATAAGGCGTACTCGTTATTCTTTGTGGTAGGTACGATCGGGGCGCTTCAGTTTCCCGTCGTCGGTACGCTTCCTTTCACGTCCGCGGAACAACTCGGACCCATGGGAGTGTTCCTCGGTTTCCAAGTGTTGGAGTTTGTCGAGCGCACGATGAAGCCGGGTATGGAGTCGCGCGAAAAGTGGCAGCGACGCATTCGGATGTACACATTGGCTTTCGCCGCCGCCATCGGCGCGATAACAGTGCTCAGCGCCACTGGTGTCTACAACATTAACGGCTTGTCCGTGCGCGTGAAGAGCTTATTCATCAAGCACACGAAGACCGGTAATCCGCTCGTTGATAGCGTTGCCGAGCATCAGCCGGGTAACGCCGACTCGTATTACCGATTCTTACACTTCAATTATTTCATCGCCCCGATCGGGTTCTGTTTCTCTGTCGTGCACTTTATGTTTGACGGTTCCGCGGGCGCCTTGTTCTTGCCGTTATACGGCTTGGTGGCGTACTACTTCGCTAACCGCATGGTCCGTCTCATCATCTTCCTCGGCCCCGTTGCGGCGTGCTTGGTTGGTGTGTGCATCGGATACGCCATTGAAGACGCGCTTAGCATCATGCGGAACGACGACATCGAGCAAGCTGAGACGCCGTCAGAAACCGAGACGCCAAAGTCGGCGAAGAAGAAGTCGAAACAAGCCGCGTACAAGAAGCCCGAACCCTTGAGCGTTACGGTCAAGAGAGACATGACAAAGTGGTGGATGTCGTCCACGGTTCGCCAAATTCGCTTGATCGTCACTGTCCTTGCTTTGGTGTTCACGTCGACCAAGATTCCAGTCTTCTACAAGTACTCGCACCAAATGGCGGAGGGCATGTCTCAGCCGAGCATCATGTTCAAAGGTCAGCTCAATGATGGCAGAACTGTGATGGTCAAGGATTACGTCGAGGCTTACGACTGGTTGCGAACGCAAACCCCCGAAGACGCTCGCGTCATGGCGTGGTGGGACTACGGCTACCAAATCACTGGAATTGGTAACCGAACGTCCATCGCAGACGGTAACACGTGGAATCATGAGCACATCGCTAACCTCGCTCGCATGTTGACCTCGGACGAAGCTAAAGCGCATAAGGTCATTCGACACTTGGCCGATTACGTGCTTGTTTGGGCGGGCGGTGGAGGAGACGACATGGCCAAGAGCCCTCACCTTTTCCGCATCGGCGCTTCCATCGGGAGCGGCCGCGCCACGGCGGTGGAGATGGAGAAGATTACGAGTACTTTTGGCGTCGATCGATCTGGTCGTCCGACGCCCAAAATGGCGTCGTCTTTGCTCTTCAAGCTCGTTTCCCCTCAAGGCTCCGTCAGTCCGGAGCACTTCCGAGAAGTGTACACGTCCAAGTATCGCAAGGTTCGCATTTACGAAGTCGTCAACGTAGACGAAGGTTCCAAGGCTTGGGTCGCTGATCCCGCCAACCGCATGTGCGATAACGCCGACGGAACTGGATTCTGCCCGGGTGCTTACCCGCCGGCGTTGAAAAAGTTCCCGAGCATCATCAAGCCGGCGTACAAAGTTCCCGCCTGGATCAAAGCCAAGCGCGCAGCCGCCAAGTCCGCCAAATCCGCGGCAAAGGACGAGCTTTAATCAATTGACACACACTTCGCAGTATTGGTGACGCGTAGTCAGATTTAGATGAATCCGCGCCCACGCGGCGCGGTGCATTGTAGACATCAACAATTAGGCATCGCTCAACGCGGCGACCGAAAAAGCGCATCTGAGATTCCTCCAAACGACACATCAACACTCTCGCGCGCGCTTCGCACGCCGCACGCATCGCGTTCTCGTCGGATTATTCGCGAGCGCGCGTTCCGTGGTTCAGTGCGCGCGCGCGACGCGTACGGCGCGCGCGACGCGTACGGCGCGCGAAGCCGCGACCAATCCAAAAATGCAGCAACCGCACGAGTACGACGACTGGTTCGCGCACGCGGACGCCGATGGCGACGGCCGCGTCTCCGGCGCCGAGGCCGTGCACTTCTTCATGCGCGCTGGGCTCCCGAAGACCGATCTCGCCAAGCTCTGGGACGCGGCGGACCACGAACGGGAGGGATCGTTGGATCGACGGGCGTTTTCGTTGGCGTGCGCGCTGATAGGAGCGTTGCAGCAGTACGGAACGATCACGAGAGACGTGTTCGATCGCGCGCTTGCGGGAGATACGCGAGGATTTCCAAAGCCGAAGATGCAAGGGTTGGAGTTACCGGCGGCGCCGACGGCGACGACGAGTCAACCGCCGGTTGCCGCGGCGACTGGCGGGACGTTTGGGAACGTTGCGCCGTCGCCCACGATGGAATTTACGTCGCCGCCGAAGGACGATTTATTCGCTATATCGAGTGGGGTCGATGATTTCGCGCCGGTGGCGCCGGCGCCGGTGGAGCGAGCGCCGGCGCCCGTCGCGCCGACGAGTCTCGCGTTTGACGCGCCTCCGCGCGCGACGTCGGTAGAGCACACGGTGCAGGCGTATCAAGCGCCTGCAGTTGCCGTACCCGTGGCGCCGGAGGCGAGCGTTGATTGGCCGGTGATCGGTCCGAATGATTGGCAGCGATATCAACAGATTTTCCTTTTGAACACGAACGGGAACCCGGAGGGACGGTTGAGCGGGCAGCAAGTGGCGCCAATTTTACTCGGTATGAACGCGCCTAAGCAAGTATTGAAAGACGTGTGGGAACTTAGTGACTCCGACAAAGATGGGTCTTTGGTTTGGACAGAATTCGTCGTGGCGGCTTACCTCACGGAACAGGCGAGGAACGGCTTGATGCCTCCCAAATCGCTTCCGCCCGGGCAATTTCCACCATTTAGCATGACGGCGGGTGCGCAACCCGCGCCAGTAGCTCCCGTCGTTCCAGAAGCCGCGCCAACATCAGTGCTACAGGTGAACGCGGTCACGACGGACGGGTTAATGACACCTAGCATCGCGCGAGAGCAGTTACAAAACATCACCGCACCCGCGCAAGCGGCGCCGCAAGTGAATGAGGCTTACACATACAGAGGCCCAATGGCAAACATCGACGCCATCCCTGAACAAGATCGTGATTTGGCGGAAACGGTCAAGGAAAACGCGGAGAAGAGCGATCGGGAATTGTGGGAACAAGAAATGAACGAGCGACAGAACGTTCTGAGCGCGCACGCGGCTCAAGAAGTGTTGGCAAATCTCGCATTGTTTGTTCGTAAATGCGAAGCCGGAATGACAGAAGCGTCCTACAGGGCACAAGTTGCCGAATCGCAAGTCATCGAACTTAGGCAGAAATGTGAGGTGATGGAAGGACGTGTGACGCAGCTCGTCGAACAACTGGCCGGACCCATTGAGCGCATCGAGGCGAGCAAGAAGGAACACGAGGAATTGAGTGCGCGATACCAGCAACTCGAAGAGCGTCACGCCGAGTTGTCGCAGAACGCGTCGCAGCAAAATCATTCGCAGATGATGCAAGATAACGTGAGTCTGCGTGCGAAAGTCGAGGCGAAATCCGCGCAAATAGTGATGGAGGAGACGCGCGCGAGTCAAGCCGCGACAACGTCGTTGAGCGCTCAGATGCGAGAAACGCAGCTCACAGCGACGCAACCGCCTGCGACAGCGGCGTTGATGGATTTCGGCGGCGTTTCGGCGGCGTCCACAAATATATCACCGGCCTCAGCCAATGCGAAGAGCACTTTCGAAGAGTGGGACAATTGGGGCACGACGGCGCGCGAAGAGGCGTCGACTCAAACGCGAGCGTCGTCGATGCCCGCGCAGCGGCACCGAAAAGTCCCATCCGAAATCCCCGCCGTCACCGCCGCGCTCATCGAAGGCGACGGCGGCTTTTTCGATAGCATCGACTCCGACCCGTTCGGCCAATCGAACGAGTCGACGTCGCCCGCTCCCGCCATTCCTCCGTCGTCCTTCGGCGACGACCCCTTCGGCGCGCCGCCGCCGACGCCGCCCGGCGACTACGACGACCCTTTCGGCGCGCCACCATCCCCCGGCCCGACGCCGCCGCAGAGCGCGCGCGCATCTTTCATAGACATCGATCCATTCGCGATGTGAGTGCTCGCCCTAGCTCGGCGCGAGCGACGCGCTTGTAAAACCCTCGGCGCCTCGCCTCGCCTCGCCGCCGCGCAATCTCGCACCCCCCCTGTCCCCACACCTCGACGCGCGTCGCCATGCTGAAGAAACTCGGCAGTCGCAAAGATCGCGTCGTCACGTTCGTCGTCACCGTGCGCACGCTCGAACCGTGGCCCACGCGCGCGTCGGGCCGTCCCGGACAGTTCGCCATCGGTTGGCAGCGCGGCGCGAATAAACGCGGAACGACGCCCGTGCGCGCGGGCGAACGCTCCGATGACGGCGCGCGCGCGACGTACGCGTTCGATCACACGTTTGAGGTCGAGGCGACGGTGCGCAGGGCGGGAAAGACGGGACACAAGGAGAAAACACTGACGCTGTACGTGTTGGCGCTGCCCGAAGACGCGACGCGCGGACGCGAGGTGACGGCGGCGAAGGTCGGGGCGTGCGACGTCGATCTGGCGAAATACGTCGATCGCACGGAGGATGAGACGATAATGATCGACGTGGAGTGCGGCGAAGGGGTGCGACGGGCGGTGGGGACGCCGAAGCTTTTGATTTCCGTGCGCGCGAAGGAGGGCGGCGCGAACGCGGAGGGACGCGAGGGCGAGGCGAACGCGGCGAACGCGTCGCCGTTGAAATCACCGACGGCGAGCGAACGCGGGGGCGAGTACCAGTGGGCGTCTTCGAGGTTTCAGTCGGAGCAGGCGAGCTCTTCGCAGGCGGATCAAGTGGAGGCGTTGACGAGCATGGCGAGCATGTTCAAAAAGCGCGCCGCGCCCGTCGAGGAAACCTCGGTCGTCGACGACGTCGTCGACGAGGGTTCCGAAGCCACGGCCAATGACGAAGCCGACGTTGAAGCGAATACGGCTCGAGCGGAACTAATCGTCGCGCGGGCGGCGACGCCGAAATCGGACGAATTTTCGTCGACGCCCGACGGCACTCCCGCGTTGGAGCAAGAAGATCCAGAGTTGACGCGAGCGCGCGACGAATTGTTTGGTGCGCCACCAAAAGATGCCGCGACGTCACCACGCGGTGACGTCGACTCCGATGGTTTCTTGCTCGATTCGGATCTGGACACCGAGGGCGAAGCGGACGAAGAGACCCCAGCGGAGTTCACTCGTCCAGTCGAAGAGTCGCCGGCGCGAGACGACTCTGAAAACGCCGCGGAGCAAGCGAGATTGGCCGAAGAAGAGGCGAGAATACGCGCTGAAGAAGACGCTGCTGTAGCTCGCATCGAAGCCGAACGCAAGGCATTTGAAGAAGAGGAGCGCCAGCTCGAAGAGCAAGCGCGACTCGAAGCTCAGCGAGCAGAGGAAGAAAGAGTTCGCGTCGACGAGGAAGCGAGGTACGCACGCATGGAAGCCGAACGCGCGCAAGCGGAAGAAGAAGCTCGAAGGTTGGCGGAAGAGGACGCGCTCTTCGCTGAAAATGCCGAGTATCAAAGACGCGCAGAGGAAGAGCAGCGCCTGCGCGCAGAGGAAGAGCAGCGCCTGCGCGCAGAGGAAGAGCAGCGCCTGCGCGCAGAGGAAGAGCAGCGCCTGCGCGCAGAGGAAGAGCAGCGCCTGCGCGCAGAGGAAGAGCGACGATGGGCTATGGAAGCCGAGGCTGAGCGCGCGCGCATCGAAGAAATTGAAAAGGCCCGAGCTCATGAAGCCGAAGCTGCGCGTAGAGCCGTGGAAGATGAAGACGTGGCGGCGGCGCAAATCGCTTCGATTGCACAGCAAGAACGTCAACAGCTGGCAGAAGAGGAAGCGATTAGAGCCGCTCAGGAAGAAGAGGAGCGACAGCGATTAGAAGATGAAAATCTTCGCACATCTGAACACGAGGCTCGATTGCAAGAGGAACGAGAACTTCAAGCCGAAGAGAACGCGAAGGCGGCTGCACGCGGCGACATTGATGTGTACGCTAAAGCAGTCATCACCGAGGGCGCGTCATCTGTCTTATTTTCGGACTCTGCTGACGACGTGACTGCGTTTGGTACACCGTCATCGCACAGCGACGACGCGTTCTACACTCCAGCCACTCGCGGGACGCGTTTCGCGGATTCGGTGCTTAAATCATCTCGCAATCGCGATTTGGAACACGAGATCGTGAGTATGTCCATTTGTGATATTCTCATTCACAGCACTGCGGAGGATTCGAGCTTCACTACCGCTCTTGGTCTTCAAGAACGAATTGCGAGCGTGCGCGCCACGCTCGGAGAGCGCGAGTCTCAACTCGAGTTCAACAGAATCACGGACGCTTTCGGTGTCGCGATTAAAGGGGCGATGCATAATCCAGCACGACTCGTGTTCTTATGTGCTCAGCTTATCGCGCTGCGAATTTGCGTGGCCACGATGGATGACTTGGACACGCGCGACGTGATCGAACTCGAAGTCTTGGCTCGAAACGCCGCGTTTGAGTCGCTCTGGAAGCACACTTGCAGTGCATTAGTAAACCCTGGCGAAGTGACGGAAACGCTCGCACACTTCATGAAATCCTTCTGTGGGCCTTCGCCGAATGGAGATGGTGAGAAGATAGGTCGCGCCTGGTCTGCAATGTTTCAGCTCGCCAAGACGCGACTCGACATCATCGGTGGCGACGCCGACGACGCCGGCTGCTCTTCGCAACTACTATTGACGCAGCTCCGACAAGGCATCTTGAAGGAGATTATTCTTGCACTTGACAAGTCTGTATTAGATGCATTGATTCATCCGTCTGGCGATGCCCTGGCAAACCCGATGATACCCGGTGGCGGCGCGTTGACGTTTTCAGCGGGTGCCGAATTGAAGCGAGCAATTTCTGTACTCGCCAGCGTCGCCAAAGATCTCAACGTTGGCACGAGTACTGAATCGATCATCCCGAAACTCAGAGCCGTCGCAGATGTGTGCATGATTCCGAAGGACGCATTGATTGACGTCAAGCTTCGCACGGATATCGTGTGCGGCAAACTCACGGACGAGGAACTTGCCAGCGTCGTCTCGCGATTCCGCCCTGACGATTTCGCGCCCCAACCCGTGGACCCGGACGTCATCTCCGCCGTCGTCGACGCGGCGACGAATGGAAAGGGTGACACGCCCCCCGCGATCGGACCTTACACCCCAATGAGCACGGAAGGCGCGCCGTGGATCGCCAACTTGGCCCGAGCGCTCGCCGCTTTCGACGGCGTTTTGCAGTCGCGAGCGCCCGGTCCCAGCGCGCACGCCACGCGTTGGTCCCTAGTCACCGACGCTCTGCCTTAAGAAAAGCGATGAAGCGTTGAACAAAGGCGCGTCATTCACCATAGCGACGCGTTATTCTTGCAATTCCACAGCACCATCGTACCATCGTCGGCGCCGTCCCGTCCGGGCCGCCGCCCCTGCCCGCCCGTCTCGGCCCTCTACGCGGCACACCGCGGCGCGGCCGTTCCTAGCGCCCATCATGAACGCCTACCCGAAGAAAAAATGGGAGCCAGAGCTCAAGCTGAAATCCGCCAAGGTCTCGCGCACGGGTGACTTCACGAACGACCAAAACTTGAAGATTCGGTGGTACTCGTGGGAAGTACCGAAACCCAAAGCTATAATCGTATTCGCGCACGGCCTGGGCGTGTACGGCTCGTTCGAGATGCTGGCGAGCATCCCGCCCGGCACTCCGCGCGTGCACTACGCGTCGTCTTGGCCCGAGCGCATGAATAAGTCGGACGTGAGCTTGTTTTGCATCGATCACCAGGGCCACGGGCGAAGCGACAGCGCGTCGCCCGGAAAGCGATGCTATTTCCATCGCTTGGATGATTTAGTGCGCGATTTCGCGCGGTTTTGTACTTTAATACGTGGAGATGTCCCCGGAGTTCCGCTGTTCGTGGTCGGCACCAGTCTCGGTGGGTTCGTGGCGACGAAGACGGCGATGGAGTTTCCAGACGTCGCCAACGGGTTGGTCACGTTGGCGCCGATGTTGAGCTTGGATCAGTTGTGCAAGCGGCCGCTGAATCGCGTGCTGTTGCCTTTCACGACGTTGTTGTCGATGTTTATTCCAACCGTGCCTCTGGCGAAGACGGTGCGGAACACAAAGTTTCCTCTGACGCAACAAGAGGTCGAACAAGACGCGCACACGTGGCCGAGCGGGGTGAACAACACGCGCGTGCGCGTCGCCGCCGAGGCGTACCTGAGCACGCTTAAACTGAAAAAGGCTGGGGAATTAGAAAAGATCACCATGCCAGTGATTTCATTTCACGGCAAGGACGACCCAATGACCGATCCGAGCTCGAGCACGATGCTCATCGAGCGCGCGAACACAGCGGACAAGCACCTCGAGTGGGTCGACGACGTCTTTCACGACCTCTGCCACGAAAAGCCCACGTCCGATCACATCTGCGAAGACATCATCGCCTGGTGTATCGCCCGCGTCAACGGTCCAGTACCCAAAAAATCCGGCGACAAGCGATCGCGAGAGACCACTTACAGGGAAAACGGCGTGAGCGACCGCGACGCCGCTCGAGGCGCGACGACCAAGCGCGTCCGCGCCGCCGCGACGAAGACATCGACTCGCAAAGCGCCCGGCCGCCGGCCGCGTCCGCGTCGCGAGTCGCGTTGAGTCCATTCATCTCGCGCGCCGCGTCTTTTCGCGCGCGTCGTAGCATTCTTTCTCGTCATTCATAACATCTTGTATTCTCTCCGTCTCGCCCAGTCACCCGCCCAGATGCGCCTCGCTCGCAACACCCATCTCAGATCGTCACCCCGAGCCGCGCCGACGCGTCGATCGCGCGCCGCGACGACCGTGAAGACGCCAACGAACGTCATGATCGCCCGAACCGTCGTCGTCGCCGCCGCGCTCGCGCTCGCGGCGTGCCCGACCCCGATCGTCGCCGTCAAGTTTGGCGAGGATTTCACCGACACGCTGAAAAAGAAACCGGAACCGCTGAAGGGACCGACGTACGCGCGCGATTTCGACGGCACGCAGATATTCGCGGATGATTTATCGACCATGTACATGCACGGATTGACGTGCGGGGCGTGCATGGCGGTGCTGAACGAGACGAAGACGCTGTACGATCGCACGGAGGAGACAAAATTTCATCACCCGGACGACGTCACGGGAGGTTTGATGTACGATTACATGCACGAAGCGACGGAACCCGAGGAATTCTGCGATGGGAACGTGCTGGGGGAGAAGTATGGGTTGAATAATATCACTGGACACGTGGCGGCGGCGGCGTGGTTGCGGTTGCGGGCGGTGAGCCAGTTGCGCTTGCACGGTCAATACGAAGGCACGGAGATGGGCAAGCGAGCGATGATGTCTTTGAATGAGTACCGATGGGCGATTGATCTTGGATTGTTGGGATATGATTTGTTCTCTTTGCTCGAGGAGGACGAGGAGCGATTCGATCCGATCAAGCTCGCGGAGGAAAACGCGGTCGAGGTCGACGAAGACGACGAAAAGTATGACCAAAAAGTTGATACTCGGGAATTCATCGTCCGTTCGCTCAAGACGCATCCTTATCGCATCCCAAGACAGAAGATGAAGCTCGAGCAAGTGTGTTACGACATCGTCAAGAGTCGACCTTACATTCAAGCGCTGCTCCACCAGAAATTGCGCCGCGATCGCCACTACGAGATTTGCCACGCGCTGAAAAAGTGTGTCTGGAAAACACCACAAGAAGTGCGAATCATCGAGCAAGCCCGCGAGGAAGCGCTCGAAGCTTACATGGAAGCACTCTTAGAAGAAGGTGAAGACCTGTTCGACGACGAAGGAGAAGGAAAAGAGAATGAAGACGAGGAAGGAAAGGAATTATAAAATGCTTTGCTCATTGTTTCAATCGGTACTGTATCAGCGTTGATGTGCGCATGTTTGTAACACCATCCGAAATTTGCCGCGATCGCCTACCTGTCTCTAAGATACCGCCAATAATGGTTCGTGTACTTGTGAATGTTGAGCACGACGCGATTTTTATTGGCGTACACCCTGTACGAACAGCGATCAACGATGACGTTCTTGTAGAGCTTGCGGATGAAGAAGCGATAAGCATTTTGTTTACCAAGCGCCCACATCTCTAACGCTCGATCTTGAAAGCACACGTAAACATCGCGCGCAAGAATGGCCTCGGGAATTTTCAAACGAATCTCCGCCCTCATATCTTCTTCGTACATTTCGTAATTGTCCAACTCGACGCGCTCCATCGCGGCGCCAGCGATCAAGCTTTCAATATCAATCAAACCTTTGTCCGCGAGCTCAGGTGGGAGCTTTTTGAAGCGATCGAACGTTTCACCTCTATCCGGCGTTCGCTGTGCTTCACTGCTCGTTTCGGCGACTTGATACGGGTTCTTATTGCGCAATATCGCCGTCTCGTGTTTCTTCATTGCGTCGACGACTTGCTTCGCCGCCATTCGATGCCCCACGGGGAGGTCTGCCCCGGGACCTATGGTTAGCGAGGCGTACGCACCCAACACGTACATCGACGTTCCTGGCCATCGACAGCCTCCACCTCCGCCTGCAGCCGCGGTTTGTCCTTTGTCGTGCGCACATTCAATTTTTTCCTCCGCGAGCGCAGGGAAGCCTCGAGCGATTTCTACGGACGTTGTCTCCACGAGCGTGCGGAGCGCTGGATCTTTCGCCAGGTCCACGAATTCACCACACGCTAGCCATATCTCATCGTGTGTAGATGTGACTTCTTTTTCGAAAATGGCGAGCGCTGAACTATCGGGCTCGATTCCTTCGTCGCGATACCTTCTGTACATCGCCGACTCGAACTCCACTTTGGCTTCATCCGTAGGCGCCGATCGAACGCGCCATTTCTTTTCTCTGTCGCTCCACACGGCGCCATTCAACACGCGTTGCTCCAGAACTCGCAGATGATCAGTCTTTAAGGCTGCATCTCGCAAACGACGGTGCGTGTGCTCGTTCACGCTCGCCTTCGACTTGAAGGACTCGAGCTTGTTGGCGCGAATTTGCGCGTCGGCGCACGCGTGAAATTCGTACAGTCCTTTATTCCCAAAATACTTCACGTCGCATTCAAACTCACTCACGGTGATTTTCCTTCGGCACATCAGCGTCACTACCTTGGCGCCGCGCGTCTGCGCAGCGAGCGCGAGCGTCGCCGCCGTCGTTCCTCCGCCGACGACCAAGATGCACTTTCCTCGCGCGCAATCAGTGGCGCTCATATCCACGTCGGCTGCGTTCATGATTCCACAATCGATGCTTTGGCGGTCGTAAGACGCGTTGTACTTTGCGTACGACGCTTTCGCTTCCAGGACCCAGGACGGAACTAGCGGAAGGGAAAACTTCGGCGTCCACACGCATCGCGCGGCGAGAAACGTCTTTCCGGTGTCGAGCGTCAATAAAATCGCGCCGCACCGCATCATAGCCACCGCATCACGCTCGTCCTGGCCCACGCCAGCAGCGCCTTCGCTCTCGTCAATTGCTTTGAACGCGTCACGAACCTCTTCCGACGTCTCGTCGCACCACCGCACGTCCACGACGGTGCCTCGCTCCACGCGCACGCCACCGAATCGCTCCGCCACCGTCTTCGCGCAGTACTCCGCGAACACCCTCACACTCGGCACTCCCGCGAACCCACTACCCGTCCGCACCACATCGCGTTTCTTCCCCAACGTCTCTATGTACCGCTCGAGTCCACATGCGTTCTCAAACGGCACTTGCGTCGTCGTCGATCTCAAGTGCGTCGCCCCCAGCCTGAGTTGCGTCCTCGCGAACGAGTACAACCACGCCCCCGACGGGTCGATCACCACCGCTCGTTCGGCGCGATCTCTGCTCAGCCTCGACAAGACGCTCAAACACGCGCGTCCACTGCCGACGATCGCGAGCTCGCACCGCTCGCACGCCGTCGCCATGGCGAAAACGCCCGCCCCGTCCCGTCGAACCCCACGAAACCACCTCCTTCGCGATCGTTCGCGGTCGCGCGCGCCCGACCGCGCGTTCACACGACGTCTGCGCGCGCCGCCCGACGCAGCGCGATTCCGCGCGCGATTTTCGTCGCGCGTTCGGCGCCGCGCGTGCGAACCGCGCGTCGCGCTCTGCCGCGTCGCGTCGCTTTTTTCGAGCGTTTCATCGAGCGTTTTTCTATCGAAAAAGTCAACGAGGCGTGGATGTGCGATACGCCCGACGCGACGACGCACAACGACGCGCGCGACGACGCGTAACGAACCGGCGAGGGAACGAAATAAAATAAACAGGCGCGTGGCGCGATGCGAGACGACGCGCGCGCGAGGATGGATGCGGTGCCGCGTCGAGAGTCTCGATCTCGGATGCGCTTTTTCTCGACCGACGCGAGAGCGTCGAGAGCGTCGACTGACGCGGTGATCGCGCCGCGCGCAGACGAATGATGGTCGGGATGCGATTCGGCTCGACGGAGTTTCGACAAAAGTACGACTTCGTCGCGCAGTTGACGCCCGAGGACGGGGCGAAGATTTGCCGCCAGGTGAGCTTTTATTTCAGCGACTCCAACATCGGGCGAGACGACTATCTGCTTCGCGAAGTGGTCAAATCAAAGCGCGAGGGACACGATGGAGCGGTGGAATTGGCGACGATCGCGCGGTTTCAGAAGATGCGAGAGTTGCTTGCGCCGTATGGTGGGTACGACAATTTCTCGGCGATGATGCCAAAGGTGGCCGAAGCGCTCTCGCAGTCAGACATCGTGGAGGCGTGCGAAAACGGAACGCGGGTGAAGAGAAAATCTTTGACGATCGATGGGAAGGAGCCCGATTTTTCTACGGATGAAGGCATGCTTCAATACCGTCAAGCGATGATGGTTGAGCTCGATAAGCGATACGTTTTTGCGAGCCCGTTCTCGAGGCACGCGACGATGGATTCGATCCGAGCCTTCTTCGACGGCGTCGGCCAAGTCAAATCGATTCGCCTGCGACGACACACGGCTAGTAAAGATTTCCGTGGAAGCGTTTTCGTCGAGTTCGCGACGGAGGAAGAGGCGAGACACGTCGCCGCGCGCACTGATTTGGTGCACGAGGGCGCGAAAATTGAGCTCGCGATGAAGTCTGATTACCTCGAGAAGAAGAAGGCGGAGTCGCTCTTACAAAAGGAGAAGCGCCGGCAAGAAGCCATAGCGCGGGGCCAGGATCCGGAGAATATCCCGCCCGAACCCGAACCTGTTTACGTGGGCAAAGTTCCTGAAGGCTTCGTTCCCGGCCGAGGCGGCGGACGAGGCGGCGGACGAGGCGGTGGACGAGGCGGCGGACGAGGCGGCGGACGAGGCGGCGGACGAGGCGGCGATCGAGGTGGCGATCGAGGTGGCGATTTCGGTCGCGATGGTCCCGGTCGGGGTCCTGGATTCGGGTACGGTGGTCCGGATCGCGGTGCGCCTCGCTTCGGATTCGGCGCTCCCGGTCCCCAACGACCCGGCCCTCCACAGCGCTTCGGACGCCCATACTGAACGCGAATGAAATGACGCGAAATGTCGCTTGATGTCCGATTAATGTTTTGCCTAACGAAATGAAAGCTCATGTCTATGATATAATACCGCGCGTCGCCGCACCACCCGCCAAAAGAATCGATTACTTCATTCTCAACCCGAGGCCCGACATGACCTTGGAGTATTCGTTGAAGTCTCTCTTTTTGAGGTAGTTTTGCAGGCGGCTACGCTGACCCAAGAGCTTCTTCAACCCACGCTGCGTGGCGTAATCCTTCTTGTTCTTGATCAAGTGCGCGGTGAGCCCTTCGATGCGCTTGGTGAGGAGCGCGATTTGCACCCCCGAGCTCCCGGTGTCGCTCGCCGACTTTTGGAACTCAGCCATGTCCGCCACCGCCGGGCGCGTGCGCTTATCCGCGGCGACGACTTGCAACGCGCCGCGTTGGTGCGTTTGCGCCCGTCGCGGAGCGAACGAGCTCGAGGCGTTAGCCTTGGCAGCTGCGCGCGAGAGTCAATTTCGGGTCAGATAAGAGGGTTCTAGGGTCAAATGTACGCCCGCGCGCGACGCACGCGCCCACGCGCGGCCGCCGTCCTCGACGCGCGTCGCGAACGACGCCGACGTATTTCCACATCCAAATCCATCGCGCGCCGTCGCGCGCGCGCCGTCGCGCGTCGCGCATCACCGCGTCGCGCGCGTCGCATCGCCGCCTCGCCACGTCGCCATCGCCGATGCGCGCGCGTTCGATCTCGTCGCGCGCGCGCGTCCCGCGCGGCGCGTCCCGCGCGACGCGACGCGACGCTCGAATTTTCTCGCCGTCGAGACGCACCGATGCGGGTCGTGGAGAGCGTGAACATCGCGCGTCGTGGTGTGCGGCGCGTCGCGTCGCGCCCCCGAGGGTCGGACGGCAGTCTCGAAATGTGAGTCACCACACGGAACACAAAAAACGCTCGCGAAAAAATTGACGCCGAAAAGCGTCCCGCCGCCGCCACTCTTCGACGCGTCGCCATGCGCGCGTCGTCGCGCGCGCCCGCGACGCGTTGTCGCGCGCCGACGCGCCTCGCGACGACGCGACGCGCGACGACCGCGCGCGACGACCGCCGCGCGACGACGCGACGCGCGACGACGACCGCGGACGCGGACGAAGAAACCCAAGACGCGCAGGCTCGAAAGATGGCGATCGAATTCGCCGTCATCGCCGACGACACGCGCGCGGTCGAGGTGCAGGTGCTGTCGGTGGCGAAGAGCGTGTTCTACGCGCGATACGTCGTGCTGGCGACGGCGTTCAATCGACCGCAGATGAACGCGTGCTGCGCGAAGATGCGAGAACTGGCGAACGAGGCGTACGGGTTGACGGTGCCGAAGAGCGCGGCGCAGGTGGGGGATTGGGCGTGTTTGGACTGCGCGGACGTCGTCGTGCACGTGTTTTCGCCGAATTCGCGAACGCATTACGATTTGGACGGGTTGTATAAGGGCGCGGAGCGCGTTGAGTTGCCGTTCGTGACGGAGACGCGAGGGGGGAGCGAGACGGAGGACGAATTCGAGCCGTACGACGAAGAAGAAGACGAAGAAGACGACGAATTCGAAGTCTTCGAGTGAGCGTCGCACGCGATGTAGAGTAGACGTTAAGTAATATTGATTATCGCGCTTGTAAGTTCACGCGCGGTCGCGCGGGACGAGACGCGGCGCCGTCTCGCGCCGCGCGTCCGTAGACGTCGTCGCGCTCGCGCGCGCGCGCCGCACAGCGCGCCTCGCGCGTCGTCGTCGCCGTCGTCGTCGTCGTCGTCGTCGTCATGTCGATCGACCGCGAGCGCGCCGTCGTCGCCGTCGTCGTCGCCGCGCTGTTCGCCGCGCACGCGCGCGTCGTCGGTCGCCTCAAATCTCGACTCGCCGCCGCCTCGACCGAAAAGCAGCGCTTGCAATCGATCCTGCGCGTCCGCGACGTCCCTAAGACCACGGGTATGTTCGCGCCGATCGCGCGCGCGCGCAGTGCGTTTTCTCGACGCAACGGCACGCCGCGACAGGGCGGCGCGCTCGTGCCTCGGGCGCGGTGCGAGGTAAAGATGGAGGCGCGCCTGCCGCGACACCTGCTGGAAGGCTTGGACGAGTACACGCACTGCTGGGTGATTTACGTGTTCCACGCGAACACGAATTTAGCGGGGACGAAGACGGGGGGTGCGGCGAAGGGAAAGGTGGCGGTGCCTCGATTGGACGGAAAGCGCGTCGGGGCGCTGGCGACGAGGACGCCGCACAGGCCGATTCCAGTCGGGCTGTCCGTCGGGACGGTGGAGAGCGTCGACGCCGAGCGAGGAGTGGTAGTGATAGGAGGGATTGATTTAGTGGATGGAACGCCGATTTTGGATATAAAGCCGTATGTGCCGTTTTGTGACTCGATCGCGAGCGCGAAGGCGCCGGATTGGGTCGGGAAGGAAGCGGTCGGGAAGGATGAACCGTTGAAAATTATTCGAGTCGACGTCGCGGAACGCGCCGAGGCGCCGTTGGCGAGTTCATACGCTCGAAGCGCGGCGGCGAAGACGCTGTATCCCGATGTCAGCGCGTTTGTTGAATTCTGCAAAGAAGTGTTGTCGTACGACATTCGTTCCATTCGCGAACGCAACGCAGACGTGGACAAGCGAAAGTTTGACACGTACAGGGTGATTTTGTGCGACGTGGAGATCGAGTACACCATTAGCGAGGAACGCAAAGTCGAAATTACTGGCGCCAAAGCGGTCCCTAGAGAGGTTTTTGATGATTGGGAGCGCGCGAAAGTCGAGCAGCAGGCTCGTGAGGCGTTGGGAGAGCATCCAAAGCCGAAGCATTAGCGAGATAGTCATAGCAGGGCGATTCTTTGTGACAATTTCTAGAGTAACATCGTCATCGGATCTTCTAAATAACACTTGAAGGATTGAAGCCACTGCGCCCCCACGGCTCCATCCACGACGCGATGATCGCAGCTCAAAGTCGCGCTCATTACCAAGACTTCCTCGTAGCCGCCCTCTGCGTTCTTGACGACTTCCTTTCTAGCTCCGCCGACGGCGAGGATCGCCGCTTGCGGCGGGTTTACGATCGCAGCGAAGTTCTTCACGCCGAACATGCCGAGGTTGCTAATGGTAAACGTGCCTCCAGTCATGTCCTGGGGCGTGAGAGAGCCGCTGCGCGCGCGGCCGGCGAGCGACTTGACTTCGGCGCTGATAGACTTCAACCCCAGGCAGCACGCAGATCGCACGATGGGCACCATCAGCCCGCGCTCGGTCTGCACCGCTACAGAAATATCAGCTTTTTTGTACTTGCGAATCTTATCGCCCAACCAGCTGGCGTTCACGTCCGGCACCGCGAGCAACGCCTTGGCGCTCGCCTTGACGATGAAATCGTTCACGCTAATCTTCGCCCCTTCCGCAGCCTTATCATCAGCGAGCTGCTTGTTCAACGTTTCACGAATCCCCATCATGTTATCCAAGCGCACGTCTACGGTGAGATAGAAATGCGGCACTTGCTGCTTGCTTTCCGTCAAGCGCTCCGCGGTGACGCGCTTGATGGCGCTCACGCTCACGTCTTCGAAATCCGGGAAAAACTTGGACAACGGATGTTCCGCCACAACCGTGTGCGTCACCGCCTCACTCGCGCTCGACGCGCGCGCCGTGAGCACGTCCTCGGCGATCACGCGCCCGTTCGGCCCACTCCCGCTCACGGTCTCCAATCGCACGCCTCGTTCCTCGGCCAACCGTCTCGCCAGCGGCGACGCGAACACCCGTTCCCCGCTCGCGCGCGCGCTCATCCGCGCCGTCGCGCGCGTCGACGCCCTCACCACCGGCATCGTCACCGCCGTCTCCACCGCGCTCTTCGCCGGTTCCGTCGTCACCGTCTCCGTCGCTTTATAATCCTTAAACGCCGCCACCGCGCTCGCCTCCTCGCACATCACGCACACCGGCGTCCCCACCTCCACGTCCGTCGCTCCCTCGGGCACCAGGATCGCCGCCAGGTACCCATCATCCGTCGCTTCCATCGCCATCGTCGCCTTATCCGTCTCCACGTCCGCGATCGCGTCGCCGGCTTTGATTTCATCGCCGATCGCGCGATGCCACCGCGCGATCCCACCGCGCTCCATCGTCGGCGACAGCGCCGGCATCGGCAGCACGACGTGCTCGGGGAGCGTCGACGACGACGACGCGAATCGCGCGCGCGCGGACGCGTCGAGCGCGGCGCGCGCGGCGCGCGCGCGCGAGGACGCGTCGACGGTCGCGCGCGCGAACGTCGAGGCGCGCGCGCGCGACGACGACGACGACGACGACGACGCCGGCGCGGGCGCGCGCGCGGCGGCGACGACGGCGCGAGCGAGCGCGCGACGCATCGCGCGCGCGTCGCGGCGAGCGTCGATCGGGCGACGCGCGAGGACGTGTGCGGACGACGCGTCGGGCGCGCGTCGCGTCGAGGGCTACTCCCGGGTGTTTCGGGCGCGCGCGTCGTCGCGCGCCGCGCGTCCGACGGCGCGGCGCGATGATCGATCGAATCTGCGCGAGGAATACGCATCGCTAACTACGCTAGAGCTAATCTACGGTCGTCGCGAACGCGCGCGCGTCGCGCGACGATTCGGCGGCGGCGCGCGCCGCGAGCGCGCTACGCGTCGGCGACGGCGCGGCGACCCGGCGGTAACGCCGGTTTCTTCCGCACTATCGGCGGCGCCGGCGGGTCGTCGTTCGCGCGCGCGCCGTCGCCGTCGCCGTCGCGCGTCCCTCTCGGAGCCGCCGCCGCGGGCGCCGCGCGAAGCGTCGTCGCCGCCAACCGTCTCGCGACTTCGGACGCCGGCGTCGCCGCCGCGCCCACGCGCACCGTCACCGCCTCGCTCGGATCGAACTCCACGAATTTCGGCGCCCTCGCCGCGACGTCGGACGTCGACCGCGCGTCGAGGTCGACGCGCGCGTCCCGCGCCGCGCGTTCCCGCGTCCCGACCGCGTCGCCGCCGCCGCGCGCCGCCGCGCGCACCTCTCCCGCGTTCGCCAGCGCCACCCCACTCGTCGTCCGCGCCAGCGCCGCGCGCGCGACCGCGACCGTCGCGCCGCGCTCGACGTCCTCGATCGTCGCCACCCCGGTCCAGCGCTCGCGCTCGACGACGACGACCTCACCGTCACCCGTCGCGAGCCGCAGTTTGAGCGTGCGACTCGCGCGCGCGTCCTCGCGCGCGCGCGCGCCGCGCGCGACGTCGCGCGCGTCCACGACGCGCAGCGCGACCTCGCCGTCGCCGTCGCCGTCGCCGTCGCCGCGCGCGACGCCCGACGGACGCATTGTGCGCCCGACCGACCGACCGACGCGCGGGGCGTCACAACGCCGCGCGCGATGCCCGCGCGCGCGCCGACGAGGACGCGCGCGCCGGCGACGAGCGCGGAGACGCGCGCGAAAAGCGCGACGCGCGCGCGCGGAGACGCGCGCGACACGCGCGGCGCGGACGCGCGCGATGATGATTTAAACGAAAAAGATGACCGTTCGGACGACGACGACGACGACGACGACGACGACGCGTGCGACGACGCGTGGGGCGTCGCGCGCGGCGAGCGAGACGTGCGCGCGGGAATGATACGCGTGCGGAGCACGGTGCCGCTGATCGTGAGCACGCTGTGCGTGGTGGTGACGGCGCTCATCGCGGTGTGCGCGCAGAGCTGGCACGTGCGCGAGACGGCGATGCGGTTGGCGAGCGTGCGATTGAGCGCGACGAGCGTGAAGCTCGGACCGACGACGAGACGGTTGACAGCGCTCGAGGATGCGGTGAGGAGATTGGAGAGCGAGAAGGCGAGCGTGCGCGCGGTGGATGGGGTGAAGGCGACGGTGGAGGCGGAGCGCGCGGCGAACGCGGCGAACGCGGCGACGACGACGACGGACGCGAAGGTCGTCAAGACGGAGATGAAGGCGGAGTTGAAATCGGTTTTGGCGCAGATTGATGCGTTGAGTAAGCGACAAAATAGTTTCGTGACGACCGCGGAGCTTAAGAAGAGCAGTGGCGCTCTCAAGGCGGAGCTCGCGGAACTCGAAAAGACGGCCGCGGCGCTCGAAAAGAAGCAAGCGAACTTCGCGGCCAAGACGGAGCTCGCGTCGCTCGAGAAGACCACCGCGGCGCTCGACAAGGGACAAGCCAATTTCGTCACCAAAGCGCAGCTTCAAAAGGTGAACGTCGCGAACGATCTCGCACTGTCTGCTGAGCGCTTACGAATCGACGACGCCATCAAGGAGGCCAAGTCGCTTCGAGACGCCATCGACGCCGTATCCAAGAGCTTGGCGCAGATTGATGCGTTGAGTAAGCGACAAAATAGTTTCGTGACGACCGCGGAGCTTAAGAAGAGCAGTGGCGCTCTCAAGGCGGAGCTCGCGGAACTCGAAAAGACGGCCGCGGCGCTCGAAAAGAAGCAAGCGAACTTCGCGGCCAAGACGGAGCTCGCGTCGCTCGAGAAGACCACCGCGGCGCTCGACAAGGGACAAGCCAATTTCGTCACCAAAGCGCAGCTTCAAAAGGTGAACGTCGCGAACGATCTCGCACTGTCTGCTGAGCGCTTACGAATCGACGACGCCATCAAGGAGGCCAAGTCGCTTCGAGACGCCATCGACGCCGTATCCAAGAGCCAGGACGTCTTCATCACGAATACTACTCTCCGACGAGTGGAGTCACAAATCGAAGCGCTGAAGAAGATGCAAGCAAAGAAGGGATTCTTCTCAACACGGCCGAAAGGGCCGGTCGTTTCCGACGAGCAGATTGCGATGCTCGAGGCCACGGTTGCTACTTTTGCGACACATTTGGCGGATTTGGAAAAGAACCAAGCCGACTTCGTGACCACAGCGCAACTGCAAAAGTTCGAGGGCGCTTCGGAGGAAATCAAGTCGCTCCAGAGGGAAATTCACGTTGTTTCCAAGAAGCAAGCCAACTACGTCAGCGTGGCGCAATTACAAAAGCTCGAAGTGGTGACGGATGAAATTAAATCGCTGCAGAGTGAGATTTCGGCGCTCGCTAAGACGCAAGACGAGTTTGCTATTCTCAGCGCGAGTCTTAAGGATGTTGAGAGTAAGATCGCGGCGTTGGCGGATGGTAAGAAGAAGACCGGGCTCCTCTCTAAGCTTTCGAAGAAGACAGACACCAAGGTCACCAACAAGCAACTTGTTGAGCTCGAGAACGCTGTCGCGACGTTGGAGAAGACTCAGACGAAATTCGCTTCGCTTGCGAGTTCACAGATCAGCACGTTGGAGTCTACTCTTGATGCGATTTCGCAGCAGCAATCCAGTGCGCTCACAGCTGCTGATTTGAAGAGTATTCAAAAGGCCATCACGGCGCTGGAGAAGAGTCAGGAAAGTTTCGCGACGACTGCACAGCTACAGAAAGTGGATGCATCTCGAGAGATCAAGGCTTTGGAAGAAGCTTTAGCGGAGATTCTACAGAGTCAGCATTCGTTTGCGAACTCGACTGCCGTCGAAGAGCTTGAGACGAAAGTCATGGCACTCGAAGCTCGACAAAACGAAAAGCGCGGTGGGATGTTCAAGCGAAGCGCGAGCACCGACACCTCTGTCACCAATAAGCAACTCAAGGCTTTAGAAGACGCCATCGCGGCCCTGACGAAGAGTCAAGCGGACTTCGCCACGGTTACCCAGCTGAAAGAAAGTGCGCAGGCGCTTTCGCAACAGCAAGCCGGCGCGCTTACGGCGGCTGACTTGAAGGGCATTCAAAAAGCAGTCGCGT